>JACLAC010008031.1_pt1 | contig 39760 bp, 31 predicted proteins | sample 8027881 | NCBI WGS metagenome assembly JACLAC01 (sample SAMN15725517, study PRJNA655200) | protist metagenome | isolation source: fluorescence activated cell sorting (FACS) single amplified genomes of... | place: Spain: Blaines Bay Microbial Observatory, Mediterranean Sea | collected 2016-01-19 | reverse complement strand
ACGATATACCTATGCTTAGACATATTTACTATTGAGTTTTCGTGTGAACTTGATGGCTTCTTTATATAAACACCGATTAGTATGGAGATTATTAACACTAACGACTAAAGCCAGATACCTTATGAAAATTTTGCTGGAACTTTACCTACTAATCCTGAAAACTATCTCGACAGCAGACAAGCATATTTGTCTTGTCTTCTAACTAGAAATCAAGACTCGCAGCTCCTATCCACCAGTCGCTTTGCAGGTCGCTATATCGGGCAACTTCTAGATGGATGAATTTTAGTAAACGAAGATCTCCCCCCATTGTTAAAAACCCCTGATTATTACCAACTCGTAAGCCAACCTCAATAAACTGGTCAGGCAACAAGCGGACCTCAGCTCCTAAATGAAGGTTGTCACTTAGCTGGTCTAGGACATAACCACCCAAGGCATCGTCCCCATTAGGGTTATCATATGTGGCTACAAGAGTCATATCTAACAGAGTATTGGTCTTTTTAAGCAAGTTCAAAGGTCGTACTGCCATTGAAATAGCAACATTGGGTGGAAATGTCTTTTCACCAATACCTCCAACTAAGTTCCGCCCAACTATACCTAGATTCAGCCCATCAAATGGCATGACGATTGTACCGAAGTCGATACTATAGCCAAACTGGCGGTCGATATTTTCTTGAATAAAATCGGTAACACTTTGGTTGGGACCTAGATCGAAATATTCTTCCGTAAATTGCTTAGGATTAAGAAGATCTGAAATAGTAAAAGGATCATCCACATCGCTAAATTCGCCCCTACCAATTAGGCGGGCTGTAGTACCAAAATGAACAGATTTTAGAAACGGCTGGTTTAAATCTACACGATAAGCTAAAGAAGTAGCCAAGGCGCCTTGACCTACCGATCGATAGATAACTTCATCATCTAACATCCGTAGGATTGGATCCGGCCAAGGAACTCCTTTTTTAGCTAGACGAAACTCAGTCAAGGTTTGGAAGTAGAGAGACAAACCGAGAGCCATCTGTTTATCAACCATAGGAACAGATAAACCAAAACCGAGAAAGTCGATGTTAACTCCCAAATGCTTCGAAGATAAATTACCAACTTCTTCTACTAATTTTGACCTAGCTGATGCTACTGCTGGGTCAAACAGTGGGTTAGCAGAATTAGTTAACGGAGAAACAACATCATCGAGAAAGGTTTCCATACTCAGTGCTTGGTCGAAAACATCTTGTGTTATTCCCCCTCTAATCGGTAACAACTGAAAGGAAATTTTGTTAATTTGTGTTAAACCAGCGGGGTTATAATGAATAGCTGAAAGGTCATTAGCTATAGCTTCATAGGCATTTCCCAGACTAGCAGGTCTCAATCCTCGATACAAAAATAGTGGTGTTTCATCAGCTGAAACTGGGCTTGGTAGACATAGAAAAAAAATAGAGAAGCCTAAAACCATTAGCCTCAAAAAGGCTGCTAATTTTTGATAGCTCATGTTCTACAACTCCTTATTGACTTACCAGTTGACGGATTCGGGCTTCAACTTCGTCTCGGTTACCGATCGAAAAGCCCCATTTACTGACTTCATCGAGTAACTTGTTTGTAAATATATCAGCCACATTTTCATTTAGATTTTGAATTGATGTCGCCAAATCAGGCGCCAATTGCTTCGCCATTTTTAGACCTTGGTCTAAATGGTATAATGCGTCTTGCCTGCTAATTCTTCGATCTATTAAAGTTGCCTGATTTTGAATTAACTTCCCGTATACATCTTTGGTACCTGGCTGTTCTATAACCCTAATTCTAGCACTAGTCAAAAGTGTTACGGCATCAATAATGACTTGCCGCTGTTTTATACTAAATTGAAGAAGGTATTCTTCGGACTCCAAATTATCAAATTGTTTTTTGGCTGATTCACTCAAGTGAAAATCGTATTGCCCCTCTATAAAGTCAATCTCGAACAGGTCTCCTTTTTCAGTTTGTAATTTACGTAAGGCATCTGATAAATAGAAATGAGCTAAATTGACGTGCATCAAAATTTGATCAGTCTTGGAAAGAATAGAGTTACTTCCCACTTGAAATGGGCTAGCTGTTATTGCTACATTAGTCATAATAGGTGTCTCAGCACCCGAAGCATCTAGTACCAAGTACATCGCAGCTATCGCATCTTGAATGGCAGGTTCAGGGATGTTCTCAAGCTCTTCTGGACTGGCTAAAATGGTCTCCAGATTACCTAAATCACCAAGTTCTGACAGATCAATACCTAAACCTGTTTTATCTATGGCTGACTGCGCTATAGAAAATGCCTTTTGCACTTCGACTTCCCTGGGATCTTCGTCTCCTAAGATTGGCCGCTCGACTCGGTCTTCTGGGCTGGCACACCCTAAGCATAAGCCTACCAGTAAACAACCAACGAAAAGTTCAAGCCTTCGAAGCCATTTGTTGATTTGGGTCATATTACTTTCTCCCTGGGTAATTAAAATTGGTTCAACGCTCTAGGTGATCAATTGGGTTTAGGACTTTTTGGTTTTTTCGTATTTCGAAGTGAAGATGTGGACCTGTCGAAAGACCGGTACTGCCAACTTGTGCGATTTTTTGTCCTTGTCGAACATGTTGACCTTCTCTGACCAAAAGTCGAGCATTGTGAGCATATCTCGTTTCATATCCACCAACGTGTTCGAGAATTACTAAATTTCCGTATCCACCCATAACACCACTGAAGGCTACTCGACCACTGGCTGAGGCCCGAACGTTAGTTCCGGTCTTAGCAGCTATATCTAACCCTTTGTGCAATCGCCTACGTTTCAAGACAGGATGAATACGATAGCCATATCCGTCAGACATACGGCCCTTAACGGGTAATATAAACCTAGGGTTGATAGCTTTTCCAGTCAAACGTCTCTTAAGCCTTTCTCTTACTTGGCGATTAGTCAATTTTGCTCCCGGTAAGAACAAATCGGTATTAGCTTGAATAAAGTCAGGGTCCTGAATAGAATTAGCTGAGATAATTACCGACAACCCAACTTGGTAACGTATAGCTATATCTTCCAGTGTTTCGTTCTTGACGACTGTGTGCAAAATACCTCTGGTACTGGGAATACGAATTTTTTGCCCTTTTTTAATTAAGTTAGCATTTTTGAGTTTATTAAAAGTTAATAGTGTATATATGTCTAAATTATTTCTATCTGCAATTTTCCACAGGCTGTCATTCTTTTTAATGTGATAGATTTCCGGTGAAATAGAAGGTTGATTAGCTGGGGATTCAGTAGTTGATTCGATTACGCTTTTTGCAGGCTTAATATCCTCTTTGCGGTTTCCTTCCGGGATGTTTTTTACGTCGAACGTTTTGTGAAGTCCGACTTCAGGTTCAACGTATTGAGGGATAGGAGGTGTAGGGCTATTTGATACTTCTAGTGTATCGTTATTGGTACTCGAATCCAATTCAAATTTTGACCTAAAGTTGGTATCATTACCCAATATAGTAGCAAAATCAACTTGGTCAGTTGTATCGATCGTCTGGGCAATAGCCGAAGTGTCTCTAACTTTAGAGATAAGAATTAAGCTAAGTGCTGTAATTACGGACGCCCAAACCAATAGTTGACGACGAGTGGACATACACTCGGACTCCTTTAAAGTGCGATTAAACTTAGTTTATTGGACCAAATCATTGGTTTAATATGGTGTAATATACAGATAAATCTCTGTATCGGTCTTTGAATAGAATAAAGCAACAAAGACAGCGATTAATACGATGATTGCTGGTCAGAGTTACACTAAATTACCATTTGATTTGACATAGTCTGGGACTGAATGCGCAGAAAAATTGAATTTTCAAGAATAATTTGTAGTAATGAAGACTTATAAAAAAATGCCGAAAATTGTTTCGAAGAACAGAAAGAATCAGATACTTTATTCTCATCCGGGCATCATTTTCATTTTTTTGTTGGCATTATCAGTCAGAGTCGATGGAGCTATCGATCCGGTGTTCGTTTGGAAATTTAACCAAAGTTCAGGAGTGGTAGCAATTGAATCAGAAACAGGACATGATGGGATAATTTTAGGTAGTCCTCAATGGGCAGATAGACCAGTTGATAATGATGCTGATAATAAGGCCCTTCAATTTGATGGTATCAACGACTATGTGTCAGTACCCAATCATAATTTGATAAATATAGGAGGCCCTTGGTCTAGTAAAACCATTGTTGTCATATTTAAGGCCGATGATACTTCAATAGCCAATAAACAAATCCTTTATGAGCAAGGAGGCAATGTTCGTGGTTTGAACATTTATATAGAAAATGGAAGGTTATATGCTGGAGGGTGGAACCAAAATACAAGTGAAAGTAACTGGTCTGGAGAATGGGCTTCTACCCCAATTGAGTCTGATGTTTGGTATGAAGTTGCACTAGTGTTAAGAAAAACAACTGATATTGTATCTTCGAACAAATTAGAATTATGGTTGAATAAGGAACTGAGAGCAACCGCTGCAGGCGGAAAACTATATAGTCATAGTGGAAACATTGGGATCGGAAATATCAATCAGTGGACAAAATTTCCCGACGGTGAATCCAACGACAACAAATTTTTTCAGGGACAGATTGATGAAATTCGTCTTTATAATGATGTCTTGTTTGCAATTAGAGTTGAACCAACTTCTCTCACATTTGCTGAAACAGTCGGTTTAGCTAATACATCATCGATTTCTACACACTTACCTCCCAATTTAGACAGCGATTATTCACCTAACGAAGTGATTATAAAAATTGTGGATAACTCCTTGATTAGTAACCCAGAACAGTCGAATGGGGCTAACTTCACTAGCTCATTATCACTCAACCATCTTTTTGAAGAATTATCGGTAAGTAGGGTAACATCTGTCTTTGGTACACAGCTTGGCTCATTAGGAAGTTTCTACCGACTGGAGTTGGATTTGAATCAACCCTTATCAGATACGATTGAGACCCTAGTACAACACGAACTAATTGAATTAGCACAACCCAACTATATCTATCGTCAGAAATTGGTTCCCAATGATATCAAGTATTCAAGCCAATGGGGATTGGCTCAAGTTAATGCTACCACCGGCTGGGATTATGAAACAGGTTCTTCCAACAATATAGTGGTGGCTATCATTGATTCAGGTATAGATTATAACCATGTGGATTTAACTACTAACATATGGAAAAACCTTGGGGAAATACCAGAAAACGGAATTGATGATGACGGAAATACGTATATCGATGATGTCTATGGTTGGGATTTTCATTCAATTCCTGAAGATAACCAGCCCAACGAAGGCGAACATGGTACTCACGTTGCTGGGATTGTAGGTGCTATATCTGACAATAATCAAGGTATAGCAGGAGTTATGTGGAGTTGCCAACTGATGGCAATTCGAGTGCTTGGAGATCAAGGTTCTTCAGATGAAGGTGGTTATACAAGTAATATTGCTAAAGGAATCACTTATGCGGTTAATAATGGAGCTGACATAATTAATATGAGCCTAGGCGCAGATTCAAATGATTTCACGCTTAAGCAAGCCATTGATTACGCTTACTCTCAGGGGATAGTACTTGTAGCAGCTGCCGGTAACGATAACACCACGATAGAGAGCTACCCTGCAGCTTACGGTAATGTGATATCTGTAGGTGCGACTGACACCAATAATAGTAGAGCTAATTTTTCCAATTATGGTAGTTGGGTTGATATTGTAGCACCTGGAGTTGAAATTCTTAGTACGCTAAATGGTGGTGGGTATGGAAATAAAAGTGGCACCTCAATGTCTACTCCATTTGTTAGTGGTTTAGCTGGCCTTATTTTGGCCAAGAACCCATTACTAAGTCCTAATCAAGTAAATAATATTATTCGGCAAAGCGCAGATCAGATCGAATGGATGACCGGCGAATTCATTGGTAGAATCAATGTTGAATCGGCTCTAAAATATCAGGGTAATATTCTTATATTCAACGATAGTAATGCAGGATTAAACATTTCGAGTATTTCTCTTGACAGTGGAAACAGCTGGTTAGCCCCAAGTATATCTTCCACTTCTATCCCAGCGGGTGGATCTGTATCGATTGGATTATCTTTAATATTAGGTGGAATGAATACTGGTACTTATACTGATCAACTCATAATTCAATCCAGTAATAGTCTACCTGTACATTCGTTTATTGATGTCTCACTACAATTGCAGAATGCCCACCCCATTATTACCTCATTATCGGCAAGTACCAATCCTTTACTAGAAAACCAAACTACTAACTTATCAATAGTCGCTCACGATAGTGACAACCATACACTGAGTTTTGACTGGTCAGCTAGTCAAGGTCAACTCAGTAGTGTAAGTGGTCAATCAGTTACTTATACCCCACCTGATGTGGATCAAGATATGGCAGTTACTATTACCGTTACGGCAACTGATGGATATGGTGGCATAGCTACAGAAACACTGATTTTGAATATACAAATGGTTGATATTGATATCAGCACAGATCTATTGGTCGGATTTAATCTTTTGGCTCTGTCAGTTAATTCCAATATCAATCACACTGCACACAGTTTACTAAATGAGATTACTAATGCTAGCTCAATTATGGAATGGAAAGCCGACACTCAAAGCTGGAGTCAGTCTTTTAAGGTAGCAAGTAACAATCTGGGTGAAGATTTTAACATCCAGTCTAACCGAGGATACTTGATAGAAATCGAGGAACCAACGGAATGGAGTGTTACTGGCGACCCCATTGTTACCCCAGTAACACTACAGCTCAAAGTGGGATTGAATTTAATTAGTATTCCTTATCCTGCTAGTTTGATAGCCAGTGGAGTCTTATCTACTATTCCAAACGGCCAAGTCTTGACCAGTTGGGAGTCATCCACCCAATCGTGGAGGTCTGTCTTTAAGGTAGATGGTACAGTTCAAGGTGACGATTTTCCACTACATGGCGATATAGGCTATTTTATTGGAGTTACTCAGGATGTTTCTTGGACTCCCACTGCCCTCAACGCCCCAGCAGTAATTCATCATACCCAAACGGCCCTCAATCAGATATTACCTTCAGGTAATATTAATACAATACATCACTTAACTGTGGGAAATTTAACGGCATCCTCAGCTACGTTAGTTTTTCGCACAGACAAAGTTGGGCAAAGCCAACTTAAATGGCGATCAATAGACGATAAGGTATGGTACACCAAAACTATAGAGCAAGTTAGCAGAAGACAAAGCCACTACCTGAATCTGTCGGACCTGAAGCCAAATCATACCTATCTGGTTCAATCTGAAGTTTTTGATCAAAATAAACAAATCAAAAGAAGTAAAGTTATAAATTTTACGACTACACCCATAAGCACTGGTCAACCAAAAGTTATTTTTGGTCAGGTTTTGTATCCCAACGGCCAGCCCAAAGTTGATGAACTAGTCATTTTAACAGCAAAAAAAGCACAGTTAATGATATCCCAAACAGACAAAAATGGATATTGGAACCTTAATCTTGGTAATATGAAAACGCTAACCGGTCAGGCTTTCATTGACCCAAACGAAGTTTATATTTCGCTATTGGGTAGCAATAAAATTTACCGGCAAGTAGTTAAGGATTTGATGATACAACAATCATCCACCATGTATTCCGATAGAGACGAAACAAATCAAGTAACGAAACAGGTTCAACCTAACGAAACTAAAGCCGGCCAAAATTACCCTAATCCTTTCAACCCAGAAACATGGATACCCTTTCAGTTACATGCACCATCAACAGTTTATATAGAGATTTATAACTCTATTGGTAATATTGTTCGTCGGTTAGAACTAGGTTATCTACCCACTGGCCTCTATCATAATAAGAAACGGTCTGGTTATTGGGATGGTTTGGATCAGACGGGAAAACCGGTGGCAAGTGGAATATATTTCTATATTTTGAAAGCGAATGGTTACCAAGAAAGCCGAAAAATGGTGGTTTTGAAATGATCTGTCATTATCGAGTTAGTCTTTGAGCTATTCGAATAGCCCCACAGACCGGTTCTTGCCGAATTAATTGAATCGTTTTCTCTGGAAATTGCTCTTGTAAAAAACGGACAAAACTCGGCTGGTTTTGGAAAACGCCTCCACTCAAAAAAACTTCAGAATTGGTGGATAGTTCAAGGCGACGTATGGCTGTCCGAATAGCAATTACTAAGGCTTTACCAGCTTGCTCGATGATCGCTTGTGCTACTTTATCACCCGTTCCTGCTGACTCAAACACTGAAATAGCTAATGCTGATATTTGGCTTTTACTTGCCATACTGACCCATCTCACAAGCTGATCTACTCTATCCAACGAAATTTGAGCTAAGATAAATTTTCGCAAAGTAGTTGGCTGTCGTCTACCATCGCTCATTTGAGTAATAGCTTTTAAACCTCGATGGCCAATATCATAGCCACTACCTTCGTCCCCGAGTAGATGTCCCCAACCACCAACTCGAACGGATTTTCCTTCTGAATTTTGACCGTACACCATGGATCCTGTACCAGAAATTGCTAGGACACCTATACCTGATCGAATACCAGCAGTTAAAGCGATTTCTGCATCGTGTGTTAGAATAAATTGTCTAGGAATTCCGATTCTTTCACATAAATGATAGATCTTCTGATGATCTTCTGCTCGGCCAACGCCTGCCAAACCGAAACAAGCCGCCTGACAGTTACTTGCGCGGATACCAATATTCTGTAGTAGTTGCTTCAGAATTGAACCTAATGTTGCTTCTACTTGTTCAATACCTACCACATGGTAATTTGTTGATTTTCCAACTACTTTGGATAAGTGATTACCATTAGTATCCGCAATCACACCAATAGTTTGTGTACCACCACCATCAATACCAATTAGATAACTCATTGACAGCTCATTATAAGTCAGATAGAATTAGGCCTGTGAACTCCGATCTTTTCCTATCCTACCATGGATCTCCTAACCTACCAATGCGAATTTTTCGTGTTACTTCTGCTCTATTGTTGATTATGTCCTATATCTTTAGTGGGTGTGAGCCAACTTCTTCTATTTCGGATGTTCCAACTCAAGCCCACCTACATCATATACACTTTGTTGATCAAAATAATGGTTGGGTAGGAGGTTCAGGTGGAACCTTGTTCCAGACTACAAATGGGGGACAATCTTGGCTTCCCTTAACTAATGACGATTCAACTAATTTACCAGAAAAAATTAATAGTTTCTTTTTCACTAGCCGTGAACACGGTTGGCTTGTCAGCTTACGAGGGGAAATTTACTACACCAATAATGGTGGACGAGTGTGGAGACAGCAAGCAGGTGGATTGGCAAACGGTTTAACCGATATTTTTTTAACGAAAGAGGCCTTAGGTTGGGCTGTTGGTGGAGGTGGATTGATTTTGCACACGACGAATGGTGGTTCAAGTTGGGAAAAGCAAGGCTCTCCGGATACACATCATCTGTGGGCAACTTATTTTGTGAATCGGAAAAAAGGATGGGTCGTTGGTGAGAAAGGAACAATATGGATGACTAAAAACGGTGGCCAAAAATGGCAGTCGCAAAAGTCTGGGGTTGACTTACCATTACTTGATGTTTCTTTTAGTGATGAGAAAAATGGCTGGGTCGTAGGTGTTGATGGTACCGTCCTAAGAACGACTGACGGTGGCCAGTTTTGGCGTTTGCAAAATACTCCAGAACAAAGAACCTGGCGAAGCGTAGTTGCTGTTAGTCAATCAGAAGTGTGGATAGCAGGTGAGGACGGAATGCTACTCCAATCTAGTCAGGCTGGGGATAATTGGCAAGTGAAGAAAGAACCTAAATCGGCAAACCATCTGATGAATCTATGCATCCAAAAAAGATGGATCTGGGCTTGCGGTGCTAACGGTACAATCCATCGTTTGCCACGATAATCATAACTTCTTTCGGTTTTATGGTTCATTCCCATGGCGATTGGCGAAAGATTTAGGGGTAAGATCAAAGTATGTTTGGTGGCCATCAAAGAAACGTTCTAACTCATCTACCATTAAAACAAAGGATTCCCGAAATTGATTTCCGGTAAAGTAGCCGAAATGTGGGCTTAGAAAGACATTTTCGAGATGGATGATCTCACTACTTGACGGAATTGGCTCGGGATCAAAAACGTCGAGACCTGCGACTATATCACCTCGTTTCAGTCGCTCGATAAGTGCTTGAGAGTCAATGACTGCACCGCGAGAAACATTCACTAACACGCAACCCGAAGGAATTTTATTAAGTTCTTCTCGTCCTATCATTCCCTTTGTTTTTGGAGTTAATGGAGCTAGACAGACAATCACTTCACACTGCGAGAGGATATTATCTAGTGCCGTTTGTGTGAAACCAATTGCTTCAGCCATCTCACTAGGCAAGTAAGGATCATGCACCCAAATCTCGGTTTCGAAAGGACGAAGATATTGGATCAAACGTCGCCCCATATGTCCACAACCAATCAGCCCTACCCTCTTACCATTTAAAACACCGCCAGCGTAATTGAGAGCTTGATGGTATACTTTTGTGTTTCCATTGATTATCCGCCTGAACTGAGCTCCTGCGTTTCTCAGTGAAATTAGTATTAAAGCTAAGGCCCACTCAGCTACTGGATACGAAGATGCATTAGTTGTATCGACAGTACGGATGTTTCGCTCCCAAGCTGCTCTCAAATCGATTCGATTATTAAATCGATCGTCTTCTAATTCACCAATAAACTTCAACCGATTTGCCGAATCCATAATTTCAGCTCCGATTAAGGGAGAACCATGACTAATAATCAAAGCCTCTACATCTTCGATAGCTTCAAAAAAGTTTTTTGGCAATTGGGTACCGATATCTGTATGATCAAAACTGAGCCAATCCCAACTAGCGAATTTTTCTAGGCGTTTTACTTGGTTTGGCGAAATATAGTTTTTATATATGTTACTGTTACAGACTAATAAAACTTTCGGGTGTATAGACGACACAGTCTCGTTTCCTTAGATTATGATATAATTTTTCGACAAACATAAATATACGTTGGCTTACCGATGGAAATTCAATTTTTCACATTCTAACGAGCTAATTTAATTAAAGCAAACCACAATGCTGAGAATCTTATAGTCAATTCAATTGAAATGGTAGCTCGCATTCTTCTCTATATTATCTTATTATTAATTATCCCAGCTGCTCTTTATTCCTTATTTACTTTTTCTCTTTTCGACACACTACCTTTTTCACGCCAGAAAATACAAGAAGAACGACAAGAACAAGTATACGAAACTGCACTTACAAAGGAATACTTGAGTACGAAGGAAGAAATTTCCGATCTTTTTGAGGAAGCAAAAAAGTTTAAGTATAAATTCACAGAAGGGTCAGATTTAGTCCTTGTCGATATTATGGAATTGCTTTGGCCCGAAGAAGACGACCTAAGATACGGTATCCGTCTAACTCCAATGGCAAAACCAACGGAGTGGATATTTCCAAATCAAACAAACACAGAAGCCATAATCATACATCACACTTTTGCTTGGCGAATCGCTGCTGTAATGGAGGGAGATGAAGAGTCCATAAAACAAGAAATCTTAGGAACAGATGTTAGCGAACTAGGGAGTAAGATTGGCGACCGCGGTCAAGCAATCTATTTACGCACTGAGCTTGAACGAATCATGGGCAGCAAAACCGTTGAAGAAATCATCCCAGACGCGGGGAAGCAACAGTTAAAACAACAGCTACTGGAAAGATTAAGGGCGGTTTTCGGGGACAAAAAGGTCAAATCTGTTTACATTGATACTTTAATTTTTCAATAACATTAGTAATTGTAATTTAACTGACACTGGCTAAATAAGCCGTTAAATCAGCCAATGCCCGTTGCGAATGGGCTTGGGCGCGTTGTCTTTTTCTCATCCGTCTTCCTTTTGTTTTTGTCTCAACTTGTAGAGGAGGAAGCAAACCAAAGTTAGCTTTCATCGGCTGAAAATCAGCGAGGCTAGCATGAGTAACATAATGACAAAGTGCCCCAAGAATAGTAGTTACTGGTAAAATCATCAACTTACGGCCAGTTAGCAATCGAGCCATATTGTAGCCGGCCAAAAGACCCGTTGCTACATTGCCTACATAGCTTTCTACACCGGTAATCTGGCCAGCAAAAAATAAGTCCTCTCGTTGCCGGAACTGCATCGTTGGATGCAGTAGTGTAGGAGCTGATATAAAAGTGTTGCGGTGCATTTGACCAAAACGTACAAATTCTGCTTTGTTTAATCCTGGGATTAACTGGAATACTCTTTTCTGCTCCGCAAACTTGAGGTTTGTCTGAAAACCAACAATATTATACAGTGTACCAGCTATATTATCTTGCCGTAACTGAACCACAGCATGGGAGCGCCGGTTAGTACGTGGATCCGTCAGTCCGACAGGTCGCATTGGTCCATAAGCGAGTGAATCTATACCTCTCTCAGCCATAATTTCGATTGGCAAACAACCCTCAAAAAATTGGTGAGCGCCGGCCTTGACACCTGACTTGATAGCTTCCTCAAAACTATGTAACTCAATTCGATCGGCAGATATCAGATTACAAACAAAATGTTCATATTGGTCTTTATCCATTGGACAATTTATGTAATCTCCGACGTCTAGTTCGCCTTTCCCGTAGCGTGACCCTCGGAATGCGATTTCCATATCAATTGATTCCTGACTGACTATAGGTGAGATAGCATCGAAAAAATAAAGGTGATCTTCTCCTGAAATTTTCCCAATCGACTCAGCTAAAGACGTAGATGTCAGTGGGCCTGAAGCAATAATTGTGGGACCATCAGGTATTTCGGTAATTTCCTCACGTATTAAACGTATATGAGGTTGAGAGCAAATACGTTGAGTTATTAATTTCGAAAACTGTTCTCGGTCGACGGCTAAGGCTCCACCCGCAGGTACTGATGTCTGGTCAGCACAATCCATCAGCATAGAACCTAGCTGACGCAATTCGGCTTTCAAGACTCCAGATGCTCTATCAGACAAATCTGAGCCAAGAGAATTCGAGCAAACGAGTTCACCTAGATTTGATGTTTGGTGGGCTCCGGTTTCTACTGTGGGCCGCATTTCAAATAGATCCACACTAATACCTTGCGAAGCTAGCTGCCAAGCAGCTTCACTTCCAGCTAAGCCCCCACCAATCACTGTAACCGTTGGTACTGATATATTATTTGTCGTTTCTGACAACTGTCTTCTCAACTTTCCACAATTCTAGAATAGTTAATTGCAGTACTTACTATTAAATACACTAGTTGCCTATCGGAGCAAGATTTCTTTCTTTGACGATGTAATCTAAGATTTCTTCCGCATGTGAATTTAGGTTCATTCCAGTGTATATTTTCTCAATGATACCATCTGGGTTTATTATAAATGTAATGCGTTTCAGCCAAAGCAGACCGTTAGCACCATACAAACGGGAGATATGTTTGTCTTTATCAGATAAGAGGTGAAATGGTAATTTATGCTTTTCCTTGAATGCCCTCAGTGATTTGGGAGAATCGTAACTGATACCAAGGACTATAATTTTTTCGCTTTCGTATTCTTGATAGATATTGCGGAACCCGCAAGCTTGTTTAGTTCACCCAGGTGTATCAGCTTTGGGGAAAAAGTAGATAACCACAGATTGGCCAAGGAATTCTTTTAATGAGATATTCTCGTTATTTTCTGATGTTAGTGAGAAATCTGGTCCCTCTTGCCCAACAACCAAAGGGTTTCTTTGGTTTTGATTCCGACTGATCAAAGCGGTACTGACAAGCACGCAAATAGCTATAATTCCAATTTTCATTTTATATATAATCCAATGATACTAAATATCTAAAGTGTTTCTATGGTTATATCACCAGAGGCTTAGGGTGATGGTATTATTTGTTTGGTTTAGTAGGATTTGGGGGAGTTATTTTCCATACCACCTGACATATCTCTTGCCGAATAACAAACAGATATGGTGTACACTTTTACTAATGTGTTTTGCTCCGATTACTCAGGGAATACCCGCAGGATGTACGTACTGAACTATGCCCATTGGACTTCTAATTAAGATTGAAATCTAGTTGGTCAAACTTCGTTTGTTATCTCTTAATTATGATAAGCGTGTAGTGGCGAGTTTCCCGTGGTTACGCATACAGACTACCCTATAATGAATACTAGAGAAAAGGGTTATTTCAATTTTTTAGATAGGATAAAGATTCAGAGTTAAACGGTGTAGGAATTAGGTTGAACATTTCATATACACCGTCAGATTGACAAACATTTCCTTCAATTAGCATAGTAATTTGATCCTTAGTTATAGGAAACCAAGGAAATCCGCCCAGCAAAGCACCAAGGGTTTTAATAGCAAAAGCTGGAGCTGGAATTGTCCATTTTTTCTTGCCGTAAGCTCTAGAAATGATTGATATAATATCTTTCCAGTAATAGGTCTCTCCTCCAAGATGATAAGTTTTTTTGATTGTTTCCTCTTCAGTCAGTGATTTGACAAATACTTTTGCTACATCTTTAACGTGAATGGGGGATAGTGCGAAATTACCTGCGTTAAACGGATTTAGCCCTTTATGAAAGTTAGGTGCAGGGATAGGTAAACTTAGCATGTCTTTTTTTAATTGCGAGCAGAATTCTGGGCGATTTCCGCCTCTTGGGTCTCCAAAAATGAGAGAAGGTCTAAAGATCGTATAGTCTAAGCCAGATGTCTTCAGATAGTCTTCTGCCAACATTTTTGTGTTTTGATATCCTGTTCCTTCTTTTTTTACCCCATTAGCTGACATTAATATAAACCTACTAATATTTAGCTCTTTCGCTGCATCAATACACCATTTCGCGGCATGGAAATGCAATTTTTCATATGTTAAGCCTTTAGACGGAAATTCGCGGATTACACCGACGTTGTAAATAACAGCGTCACAACCTTCCAGCACTTCCAAAATTGCAGGTACCGAAGTACGATCATGGTGATGAGACAAATCTCCATAAACAATTTCACATTTCTCTGGCTGGAGTAGCTTGGATTCAGATCCTTCCCTGATGAGAAGACGCGGTATCATATTATGGCTAATTAGCTCATCTGTGATGTACGAGCCTACAAAGCCTGTACCACCGATCATTGCAACTTTCATTCGAACTTCCCTCTCAAATTTAGATGTTTAATTTTCATGTTTTTTGGGTGGTATACCGAGCCGGACTTCTGGTTATATTCAATCAGACGCGATTGGATTTTTTCGAGATCAACGAGTAAGACACTAAACTCATGGTGGTATATTACTCAGCAAGTAAAATCGAATTTATTTTTTGAATATACGAACGGACATCAAACTTACTTTGACAACCTTTATAGCTCATGTAGCGGACCTTTCCAAATACTGGTCGTTCGAACCATGCTCGATCATGTAGACCACCAATACTCCAAGCAATTCCCGTATACCCATTGGGATCTCTACCATCTAGTTCATACTTATCGTTTAAGTCTATAGCAGTTTGGAGAGCGGTTTCCGGATTTGAACTCCACTCAAGAATTTTTTTTGCCCAATACATGCGCATGTAGGTATGCATTTTACCGGTAATAACCATTTCATTTTGAGCTGCATTCCACAAATCATCGTGGGTTTTACCACGTTCAAGCTGGTCTGGGTTGTACACATGCTCACGTTTATCTTCTCTATGTTCGTTCAAGCTTTTTTTTGCCCATTTTGGAAATCCTTCTACTTCATCGTACTGACAATTGTAATAACAAAAATTATCAGCTAATTCTCGTCGTACAATGAGTTGCTCTAAAATGCCTTTGTTCTCTATTTTATCATAGTCCCATAAGGATAAAGCTACTCGTTGCGGAGAAATCTGGCCAAAATGTAGGTATGGACTCAGATTAGTTAATACTTTTCTGTTTGGGTCGTTACGATGGTTCATGTATTCTTCTATGGGTTGTTTCTTAAAGCGACTTAGTTGCTCATGGGCCTCAGATTCACCTGGTATTAAACCTAGAACAGACTTTATAGTTTTGTCAATTTTTAAGTTATTGTATGCTCGTCGCCAATCAATACGAGGAAACTGTTGGTTCAGTGGGAAAGGATGTATAGTTACTTTAGGGAAATCGACCAAAAACTTCGGTAACTTCGACAAAATTTTTGGTCTTATTGTATAGGCACTCCACTCTTGCTTATTACTAGTTTCCCAGACCGGAATGATATTATGAGCATCCACTTGGTGGAAAGGAATGTTGATTTTTGTAGCTACAGATTCGGTCCGGCGCTTATATACTTTTAGTGGTGAAAAGTCAGTAACTAGGGTACCAATGTTAAACTGTTCAATCAGTTTAGGAATTTGATGTCTCGGATTACCCTGTATCAAAAGGAACGGTATGTTCTTTTTCAATAATAAACTGGAAGTTTCTTTAAGTCCTTCAAACATGAATGAATACTGACGTAAGTTAGCCTCAGTGTATTGCCCAACATATACAAAAGCAACAATCAAGGAACTTTTGCGTTCTATTGCTAGTTTTTGCGCTTGTAGCAAAGCCCAATTGTCGGAAAATCGTTTTTCACGCTGCATCCAATAAAGGACATTACCACTATTATCTGGTCTGTTCGTGAGATTTTTGCTTCTAGAAATCATTTAGAATTTGCATGTCAAGTTTACCCTTATTGCATTTCATTAAATAGTTGATGATCCGGGTTGTACTAAGTAAAAAGGTTTATTTGAACTAACCAGCCTCACTTCTTTGTAGTCGACAACCCTCCATCTATAGTAAATATTTGTCCCGTAATCCATTGATTATTCGAGTTGAGCAAAAATTGGATCATATTGCTTATATCTTGTGGTGTTCCAATCTTCCCAGTGACGTGTAATTTTTTGCTGTATTCCAAACTCGAAGGGGTACTTATAATATTATGTGATAGAGGTGTATCCACTAGTCCAGGGGCAATTGCATTAAAACGGATAGACTTACGTGCATAGGTGACAGATGCTGATCGTACCATAGCTTCTATTCCAGCTTTACTCGCTACGATGGCTTCATGATTAGACAGTCCGAGGTGAACAGCTGCAGTAGACATCAAAATAGTACTACTGTTTTTTAATAACTTACCCACGGCCCTAATAACTGAAAATGCAGTTTTGAGATTGGTATCAACTAATTTATCGAACTCAGATTCACTTACTAGATGTGGAGATTTGAGTAATATAGCCCCTGGTAAACTAACTACACCGTCAATATCACCTAATCTTTGCTTTGCATCAGCGATGAATTTGATGGTCTTCTCAAAGGATCTTGCATCGATCTGTGAATAATGAGCACTCTCGGGTAGTTGATCTGGCGGTTGGTTAGTATGGTAACCAAGAAATAGGTTGGCACCCTGAGCTTGGAGGTCCAAGGTCAACTGTCTTCCTATACCTCCACTAGCACCAATGATAACGTAGTTATTATTATTCATATTTAGAAAATATCCCTGCTTCTTTTTTAGCTACTTCGATTGCTAGTTTATTAGCTGTATCGAATTATTTAATGTGTTGGTAGCTGACTATTGTAGTGAAACGACAAAAGAATTTTGAACAGGTTTATGTGGCTTTTCTTTTTCATTTTTGGCTTCGTGTTACTCTGTTTGCTTCAGATCATGATTGCCGATCGATAATTTCGATGGAATTTGAGTCAGGGTCTTCAGTGTAAACGTAACCTATACCGTCGCGATGATATTTGATTTCGGTACTGAGTGATAATTTGGTATCCACAATGGCAAAGTGATTAGGATGTTGTGTTTTTGTCACCAGCGCTAGGTTTATATTCTGAAATGAAAGTAAAGCCCATGTCTCGTCCTCATACTTGAGATTACAGTTAAATCGTTTAAGATAGTATTGCGCAGACTCTTTCACATTCTCCACTTGGATAGCGATGTGATCAACAATCGATAAGTTACTTTTTGTTTCCATTATGATCTGGGCTCCCAATGAAATAAATTAGTTATTAATGAATGTTAGGCATTTTAGCTGGCGCATCTTACAAAAAGTTAGATATATCGGGCTAGTCTGACTAAGATAGTTAGTCTGGTGTGTTGAGTCTTAATTCGGAATTAGCTTTTAGTTTTCCGATTAAGCCTCGAAAAATTATCTTATGAATCGGATATAGTAAATACCAGTACAAGAGGCCCGGAAGGCCTCTTGGTGCAAAAAAAGCTGTTTGTGATAACAAGGATTGTCCACTTGACAAGGCATTGATATGAAACTGTAACCAAGCTTTACCCGGAACTTTCATTTCTGCTTTTAACCGTAGGGACAAGTTCGTCTGTAACTCTTCAACACGCCAGAAATCTAGGCTATCCCCAACACGTAGAGTCGTTTCATGTCTTCTACCTCTTCTAAGGCCAATACCACCGATTAGTCGGTCGATAAATCCTCGAATTTGCCACAACCAGTTACCGTACAACCACCCCCTATTTCCCCCCAGAGAAGTTATTTCACTGAATACAGAAGTAGGTTCAGCATCAATTAAAATCGCTCTTTTTTCTATGATCATGCCTTCAGAAGAGCCTAAAGTAACATAATCCTGGATATCTGGCTGGCTTGACGACAATGCATCTGTCCAAGATGTTGGTACTATACCTGCGTCAAGTCTTTCTAATGTTCTATCTAAAGCTGATTTATAGTCCATTGGGTGAATATTCGGGAAAATCGTATGTGCCGAAGAGTCTTTTACGACGACTTCAGTTTTTAGGCCGTCGATTAACGGGCGGGCAATGGTACTAGAAACAGGTGTGACGAAATGTATCCAATATGACGATAAACGAGGTGTCAGGACTGGTACATTGATGATAAAACGTTTGAGACCTCGCGCTTTCGCATAGTCTAACATCATTAATTTGTAAGTCAGTACGTCTTTGCCACCAATTTCGATGATTTTTCCATGACTACTTTGATTATCTAATGCTGCCACAAGGTAATCAAGGACATTCTTGATTCCAATAGGCTGGATACGGTTGTTTACCCACTTAGGTGTAACCATCACAGGCAGCCGTTCAGTTAGATGACGTATCATTTCAAAAGACAGGCTTCCAGATCCAACAATTATTGCGGCCCGGAACTCGGTTACTGGTACCCCATATTCAGCTAACATAGCACCGGTTTCTTGTCTTGATTGTAAGTGAGCGGAGAGCTTCGTGTCGCGGTCCCCTAATCCTCCTAGGTAAATGATTCGCTTCACTCCCTGCTCATGGGCTACCATACCGAAATTTTGCGCTCCGGTGCGATCTGCACTAGAAAAGTCTTCTTGACCAAGCATACTATGAACCAAGTAGTAGGCGGTCTCGATTCCTACCAATGCGTCTTGTAAAGAAGTCTGATCTAATACATCACCTGTTGCAATTTGAACCCGATCTTTCCAAGTTCTTCCATTGAGACGTTCTGGATTTCTGACGAGTACGCGCACATCACGGTTTTCATTTAGTAAACGATTTATGAGGCGACCACCGACATAGCCGGTTGCACCAGTTACTAGTATCATATTTAGTTCTTCAAGGTTGTAGGTATTGCAGGAATGTTGAAAGGATAATTGACCGATTTAAGAGGAATGCATATTTGCTCTAATTGCTCGCTCGATTTCCTTGCAATTGGCTGATTAGTTTGATTAGGGATCGATACTGAATCTTCTTACCATAAGGAAATATGATTATTATTACTAAACTTAAACTATGGCAATATGAGTGCAGCTGCGTAGCTTTCTCTTTCGCTAAATCTCTTTGAAGAAGGTTACGCAGGTGCACTTTTAAATTCCTGGCTTTTAGCTATGCATAGAAAATAGAATCATACTTTACTTTGAAATTTTTAAAATGACTTTCTTAAGAATGGTCACGAGTTTTGATCTTAACCACACCGTCTACCTTCCAAGGTGTGTGATCAGTGTCTGGCGTTGCGGTCACCGGTACATGTACTACGAACTTCTCAAATTCATACTCGATTTCGGCATTCCTACCGGTTAGTTTGTCATAAAGACCAATAGCTAGGTCTGGCCAAGTTGGGTTGTCTTGTGATTGCGTTGTTTCTGTCATAATTAAACCTCCATAAGATGAATTAAGTTAAAACATTATTTTTGTCGATTCAAATCAACAGATTTAAATGTATAACTTGGTGGTACGTGTTTCAAATTAATTTATCTAATAATGGTTCAATGTTTATATACATCTATAAATGGACAATAAATCTGCGTCATAGCTACTAGCAACTGGGAAGCCAAAAAAATCTATTTTTTGCGAGAGAAATTATTGATCCCATCATTTTTCACTTTTACCTATGGTTTGTTCTTCTTTGACGAAAAATTAACCAAGTTAAGGTAGTTGAACTTAAACATGTAAATGATGCAAAAGATATAGGTAGAACATTCAAATGATAAAATGTAATTGTGGTTTCGATTTTTTTCATCGAATAATTTCGTTAGAAGTCTAATCATGAGGTGTAGCAGTAAAGGCCTCAAGCATATTAAGGTTCATTATGATAAACAAATTTAAGATCCTATTCAAAAACGAAAATTCTGCTGATCTGAACTTTCATAAAACCTAGGTGATATGTTTATGTAGTTTTAAAACAACATAATACGAAGAATTGACTGAAACAAATTAAGTAACAAACTAACCGACATTTCAAATTAATTTGAAATGTAAGTCATCAGACCATACTTTTAAATGTGTTCAACCATAAACTAGAAAAATATTTGTTTATTGTTATAAAGCAATATAGGAGAGACAGATGAATTTCGTAAACCAATCCGTACAAAAGTTTTTTATTATCGTACCAATCCTATTTCTCACACTTTTCTTAAACGAGGAATCGGAAGCTGGTTGTGGAGAATGCGAAGGGGACCATGCAGACGACATCGTGCACGTTGCTGAGCACGCTGGTCAATTCAAGACTTTATTAACGGCAGCAAAAGCTGCAAGTCTGGTAGATACTCTTAAGTCAGAAGGACCCTTCACTCTATTTGCTCCTACTGATGCAGCTTTCAAGAAATTACCTGAGGGTACTTTAGACGCACTCATTAATGACCCAGCCAAACTGAAGGAAATACTTCTATATCACGTAGTCCCAGGAAAAGTCATGGCTGCCGACGTAACCAAATTAAACAAAGCAACCACTGCCAATAAAAAGACTCTTATTGTCTCAGTAAAAGAAGGCAAGGTTTATATCGATAAGTCCGAAGTGAAAGGAGCAGACGTCAAAGCTTCAAACGGGGTGATCCACATCATCGATTCCGTTTTGATTCCAGCACAAAACATAGTCGAAGCAGCAAGTAAATCAAATCAATTCAAGACTTTATTAACGGCAGCAAAAGCTGCAAGTCTGGTAGATACTCTTAAGTCAGAAGGACCCTTCACTCTATTTGCTCCTACTGATGCAGCTTTCAAGAAATTACCTGAGGGTACTTTAGACGCACTCATTAATGACCCAGCCAAACTGAAGGAAATACTTTTATATCACGTAGTCCCAGGAAAAGTCATGGCTGCCGACGTAACCAAATTAAACAAAGCAACCACTGCCAATAAAAAGACTCTTATTGTCTCAGTAAAAGAAGGCAAGGTTTATATCGATAAATCAAAGGTTGTAAGCGCTGATTTGGAAGCTGGAAATGGTATAATTCATGTAATTGATACCGTTCTTATCCCAAATTAACATTCAGAACCCGAAAAGCCGATTGGTGAATTTACCAGCCGGCTTTTCGACTATTCTTGACTAAACTAATAGAAACTTAGCATAATAATACATCAACTTAAGACTATTAGAGAATACGGGCATAATGCAAAGATATTGACAGAACTCACAGAGCCCGAAAAAACAAAAATTAGATATGGTATCCTAGAGATTTAGTGAGAAAGTATCCAAGTATATCTCATGCCTTCAAGGCAGTCGCCAAAACCCGCTTAATCAAATAGGTAAAAATACTAGTCAGGAAGGGTTGCCGAAAACATCATAACAGCTTACCTCTTTAGCAGGACACTCAAAAAACATCAAAGAAGTAGTCAACAATAACATTTTTGGCTAGCAAATATTATGCTGAATATCTAACAAATGACAAAAACATTAATCTCAGGAAATTCATTTCCAGACGGTACATTTACCTAGTGATCAAGCCTAGAGAAAACTAGATTCCCAGTACATATCGGTTAGTGAGATGCAGGAGCAAGATTCAAGCGTAGGAACTCATATGATGTTAAATTGCCTTAAGAAAGTAAAGATAGGCACGTAATGAATTAACGGCTTGTTTATGGGATAATATGTTTGTGACTCCATTACGAAACAATGTAAATTTTAGAATTCTATCGTAAGATAAAATGATGTCAACCTTAACCAGCAGTATCTGATCGCTACGTGTCAAATTCACAAGATATCCAGCTTGTTATGTTATTATCTGTCGACTTTAATAGAGGAGGGCCACTGTGCCGCAAAGCACTTTATTAGTGAGTATGGGAGAAAAAACAGGACATAAGAAACTCCCAATCCGTGAGGTCGCTAAGGAAACTGGCCTTAGCCCTTACGTAATCCGCGCATGGGAGAAAAGATACGCAGTCGTCGAACCTGTGCGGACTCATTCAAATCAACGCCTGTACACGGAGGCGCACGTGGAGAGGTTGAGCTTGCTCAAAGAAGCCACCGACCGTGGGCAAAAGATTAGTTTAATTGCAAACTTACCCAACCAAGACATACAAGAACTAATTAGTGCTTCTCAAAAAGGGGAAGAGATTCCAACAAGATTCAGTCCCGGTCAGACCAAACACGAAACCGAAATAATAAACCCACAAATAAGTCCGGACACGGAAGGATATATCCAGCAAGCCCTAGAAGCCATTAGGAATCTAGATAATCAAAGACTTGAAGATATATTGATAAAAGCCGCAGTTGAATTGAGCCGGCCGTTGCTATTGGAAGAAGTTATTACGCCTCTGATGGATCAGGTTGGCAACGGTTGGCGTGAGGGTACGATACGAATTTCGAGTGAGCATATGGCTAGTGAGGTCGTCAGAAGTTTTCTCGCAACTATCAAGTCTGGATCTAGAACGCGACACCGAACTGGCCCCAGTATTGTAATTGCTACACCTTCGGGTCAATATCATTGCATCGGAGCTTTTACCATCGCAGTAACTGCTGAATCCGAGGGCTGGCAGACTAATTATCTTGGTGCTGACCTACCGGCTATTGACATTATACAAGCGGTCACAAAAAATGATTCTCGAGCTGTTGCCCTAAGTATTACCTATCCACCAGATGATCCGAAACTTTCTCAAGAACTCCAGACGCTACGCGCTGGCTTACCGCCTAAAACTGAAATCTTGATTGGTGGAAAATCGGCTTATGCTTATGACGAAGCAATAAGAGGTGCGCGGGCTTTGCACTTAACTTCCCTCAAAAGTTTTCGTGAAGCACTCAGGGACATCCGTTCTTCAGAAGAAATAGGATTTTAATTTCTCTTAATAAGATGATGGCATCAACTCTGAGTTCTTAAATCTACTACAGAACAACTCCTATATCATACCATTTTCAAGAAATTGAACAGGACTACCTAGATTCAATAAAGCAAACTTATCTACTCCTTCGTTTAGAATAGGTAAGAAGCCCGTTTTTATCAGGATTCTTATTAGAAACGAGCGAAAAGATAACCTGAATTTCTTGTTCTCCAGCTATTATGCCAACAGTAGGGTCTTTTCCTACGTAATTTTCCAATAAGGATCCGACTTCTTTGAAGCTACTAGGTGTCAGATAATCCGCAGAAATTATAATAGCTATACCACTACCAACATCCTGTGCTTGAATCTTCACCCCCCCGCGTAAACCGAGTTCATTCATCTGGGTCGATACAAGGACTAAACAACTGGATATGATACTTATCGCTAGTGACTTTTTTGTAGCTAATAAAGGATCATCTTCTAAGTGAGGCAAGGGTGCTCCACCTACTTGCTTAAAACAAGGGCGCGCTAAATCTTGTGCAGATTTCAGCGTTTCTGATAAAGTAACAGCTCTGTCATCTATTAAGACACCTTCTAATGCTGAAACTGATTCCTTTACATCTTCTAAACTAACTTCAATTTCGGTGATTGCCTCTTCTAAATCAGTCAAGGCCGTCAAGGCCTGAGAAAGACCATTTCTCATTGCATTCGGTGTTGAGGCTCCATCAATTTGAAGATGTTCTACTAGACGGATAAACGATCGCAATCCAACAGAGGCCATACGACTCACATTGTTATTATAATCTAACAATTCAAGTGATTCCCTGACTTCGGTGAACCCCGGAGATGCGACCAATTGAGTCAATGAAAGCCTCGGATTGTCCCGTTCTTGGTTTATTTCCTCGAGCCTCAGGCTAACTTGGTTGGCTAATTCAGACAACAAACGTTGATCTTCAGACGAAAATTTTCTCGGTTTGGTATCTATAACACAAAGTGATCCTGCGACGTGTTCGTTGATTTTTATAGGTATGCCCATGTAGGCTCTAATTCCGTATTGGTGTACTAATTGTTGTGGAACACGACTGTCGTCTTTCGCATTTTCAACTTCAAATGCTTCTCCGTCACGAACGACAAATTGACAAAAAGAAACATCTCTTCCCGTAGAGCGCGAAACCGCTAAGTCGGTAGGAAGACCATAATGAGCCTTAAAAAACTGTATTTTTTCAAGAACCATTGTAACCATAGCCATTGGAGTTGAGAGGTTGTTAGCAGCTTGGCTAACGATTTCAGCTAATTTGGGGTCCTCAACTTCCGCTAAAATCTCTTGAGAAAAGATTTTAGATCTTTCAGGTTGGTGTCCTAATGCGTCATATTTGTCCATTTTAATAATTCACCCAAAATTAAATTGGTGTAGTTGGAAGTAAGATTGAAGTTGTAAATTTCCCTTACTCAAGAAAAGTTAAATAATACACATCTTGACTACAAGCCATTTCTCTTTTTGCCTCTGTTAAATATAAACGACAAATTGATCCCTTCAGCTAAGGTTGTAAGTTTCTACTAACATCCAATTACTTTTACCATTTTAGTCTTCTGTATACTCTTTAGTTGTATTTCTACACTTCATGATATAAACCACAAAAATGTATATTTATCAGAAGACAAAGATTATTCTACTATAAATCACGACAGGAATCCATGAGTCATTTTCTTTGAATACTTGACCTGATCTCCGAAAGGCGAATTGTTCGAGCCATATTATCTAGTAACCGCATGATGGCTTGGTATACCCACCAAATTTTGTAAGTATTAAACTTGAAACTCTTTGTATAATCAAAATTTTTGTCGTCCTCGTAAAGTCCAAATATCCCTACCTCATAAATCCTTTAATTAATTTAATAGTTATACACACCTAACCTCTTAGGAAAAATATGCACAAACTTGACATGTCTTTCCTATACAGCCTGTTTGTCTAAATAGCATTTTGTATAGAAAAAAGCGGGTTCACCTTAAATAAAGTTTACTCTTCCGCCTATTTGTCTAAAAAAAACCAGAAAAACCCTTGACAATAAGTTAGACAAAATGTATTATTAGCCATCAGACCTAGACAAATATGTCTAACAAAGAAGGTGGCCCAATGAAATTAAGCATCTCTATCATATCTAACTTGACGAACCAACTCACTAGATTCACTACACCAGCAGAAGATACTAACGTAACCGTTTGGAAAATCCCTTACTTCTTACGGATTTACTAGAGGTGATGACCAAGCTAAGGAAAGATAGTAGATCCGAGTTTCAACATCACCAAAGTCAGAACCCCATCACAGTACAAAAAGGAGCATACCATGACACAAATTTTAGTAGATAGCAACGAAAATGAATCCCGTGTAATTCTCGATGAAGACGTGAATTCAAACGATCTAACAAATGCTGAGAATGAAGAAATAGACCAGAATGTAGAAGGTTCAACCTCGGAAGAAGTAAATTCTTCCGGTGAAGAAACTGAAACACATAGTAAGAGTTATGAGGGGGTTATCCCTCCATGGCTATCTAAACTTGGCCAACACCGAATTCTGAGCAGGGAAGAAGAAAGGGAAATCGGAAAAAAAATAAAAGAGGGAGACGAAGATGCATGTGACCTTCTGGTCACACATAACTTCCGCTTAGTTTTCTCAGTTGCCCTAAGATATAAAGAGCTAGGCGTCCCACTCGAAGACCTCGTTCAGGAGGGAAGTGTAGGCCTCATGAAGGCTGCAAAAAAGTTTGACTATACAAAAGGTTTCAAGTTTAGTACTTACGCAATTTGGTGGGTGCGCCAATCCATCATGCGGTTACTAGATAATATGGCTCGAACAATTCGCCTCCCCTCGTACCTAATCGATAAATCCTATTTGCTAGACGACGTACATGGGCATCTACAGAAAAAACTGAATCGGGACCCAAGTTTCGAAGAGATCGCGAACGAGCTAGAAATTGATACTGACCAAGTAGTCGCCATAACTACTTTAAAGAAAAGCACAGTATCCCTCGACAAGGGGCTCAACTCAGCTGATGATGTAACAATAAGCTTAATTGACACTGTTGAAGATCCATATGCGGATCCTGAACAAACATACATCAGTGACATGGTAGATAAGGACTTAGTAGATAATCTTCTGGATAAATTGTCGGACAAACAAAGTGAAGTTCTTAGGCGTAGGTATGGTATCGGTAAAGAAGGTAACGTCGAAACTTTAAGAGAACTAGGAGATATGTTCGATCTAACTCGTGAACGTATAAGGCAGATCGAAGTTGATGCCCTAGAAAAATTGCGTAATGTGTATGACGAAAATGGTGAATCACGATTGGCCGCAAGTCTAAACATCTAGTTCCACTGGATGCAAGCTGCCTATCTCGTTCCACACCAATTTGTACATCCGAACAGATCGGGTATAACCCCCATTAGTACCTAGCAATACTGAGATGAATGGTAGGTATACCCGAAATCTGTTCAGGAAAAACCAATAGGGAGGTATTATTCTCGAGTAGAAGAGATTACCAATAAATCCGTTAAGTTATAACAGAAAGGAGATAGGTAAAGAATGAAGCATGTTTTCCATGTTCTATTTCACCGAACAGCAACGTTTTTAAATGAATTCACCAAAGAAATTGTAATCTGCCTACTCTACTGTTCACTTTCTTGTGTGGCTTATACTCACCCAAATCATAACAGACCAGTACAATCTAGAATCGAGGGACAGTTGTCCGTAAACGCAGCGCTCCGTACCGGTCAAGTGGGTACCCTAACACTCTCTTACAAAACTAAATTAAATCAAACGGCTCGAGGCCAACTCGAGTTTAGATTGCCAAAGGGTATAACGCCGCTCTCCCCATTAATTTTCAGTAGTACTTATTTTGGAATCCAAGAACAAAGAAGCCAAGTTTCTATTCGTGTCGACGCTCCTGGTCATTATCCACTACAAGCGTCTCTCTATTCCATCACATCTGACGGTTATGAAACGACTGAGCATTTTTATCTGTATCTCAAAACTGACCCAAGTCAAGCCGAAATTTCCCCATATCCTCTGATAAGTTACCAACAGAACAGAGAACTCCGGTCTACAGGTGATCCCAAACCGTTATCGGCCAACGATGTTAGCGTAGGAGGAAAACTCACTTACTACAACGACAGTCAACGCCAACTACGTCCACTAGCCCGTGTAAAAGTGTTGTTGATTCAATCAGACATTCTTCTTGAAACCACATTTTCTAACTTGAAAGGAGATTACTTGTTTCAGGGCCTAGTAATGAAACCAGAAAAGCCTAAGACACTACGGATTGTGGTTGAAATGGAAAATGATATCCTAGTCCTCAGAGCACCAAACCGAGAAATATACACTTTCGAGTCTGACCTAATTCGAAATGTTGAAACTGGATATATTGAGAGGAACCTAACTTTGGACGTGAATAATCCTAATCGAGGAACAGGATACATATTCGAAAGCATTCAGAAAGCACATGATTTTGTGGAAACCCAAGTGAATTCCCGTCGAACTAAACCTATAAATGTTATTTGGCCAGAACCATCTGACGGCTCATTTTATTATGCCGCGCAATCATTTGGTCGTATCAATAACGAGTCAATTCATATTGCCACTGGGCAAGATCAGTGGCGAAAGAGCGTGATGTATCACGAATACGGCCACGCGTTGATGTCAGCAATGTATGATTATAATTTTGATACTATTCCTCGTGGTGAATACCGGAAGTTTCACACACTAGCCATGGTTACGGACTTAGAATTTGCCTTTAGTGAAGGATGGGCTGAATTCTTTGAGGCCGCTGTTGATAACCGAGCCATGGATTTAACTGGATTCCTAGATGGTCGGACACCCAACGTAGAAAACAACAAATGGTGGTCTGGTAAATATAATGGTGGTGGATCTAATTCAAATGGGGCCTTGGTAGAGGGAGCAGTAGCCAGCATATTGTGGGATGTATTCGACACATCTGAGTCAGTTGATCTTTCTCCTAACACTGATGACGATCAAATCCAGAATCGATTCGACCTATTGTGGCAAATTATACTTCGACAAAAACCTAAAAATATTTTGCAAATCGCAGAACACTGGCGCGACGAAGAATATCCGCAATGGGATGCACTACAAAGTATTTACGCTAACCATCGTGCTTTATCTGATATCAAAACAGTACCGATCCTGACCTTCACAAATCCTAACCAGCAGATAAATATTCCAGTAGGCTCAAACTATGAGATATCCTGGACGACTAACCTGAAAAACCGTGAAAGCTTGGAAATTGATGTTTACTATTATGATAAAAGTCAAACACTTAAAGAAGCCAATTTAATCTCACGCCAAGTAGTACGTAGTAATTTAGTTTGGGATACAACAAAAGTTCCGAACGGTCGTTACCATCTTCTGGCTGTTTTCACTAACACTGAAGGTGAAATGGTACAAATCCCATCGAAATTCACTGTAATAATTGATCAATCACCGCTACAACCACCGAAGATAAATCTGGTCACAAACCCAGAAATTCAAGGAATAGACATTACTAACAGTTCACCAGTATTTGACTTGTCGATCGCAAAAAATGGTTCTACAAGTACCAAGGATAATATTTTCAGCTATCTGTTGGATCAACAATCAGATACTATACCCGATACTGAAGTAGACCCCAGAGTTCTCGATGGTCAACTTAGATTTTACGAACTGGAATCAGGAATGTGGTGGTTACACGTTCGCGCTTACGACCCACTGGATTACTGGAGCGAGACTCAGCACTTGAGCTTTACAGTTCTTCCCTCGATTATTGATAAACCTACTACTAATGTACTAGAGTACCTTATTGAGTTATCTATGTCTGAACTAAAAGCAAGTAAATTAAACAAGTGGACATCAGAAATACGTCTTCAGCCTTATGGGTTTTTGACTAACCGAGACTTGTCTGTTCTGATTGATACAACAGCAGTTTTGAATGGGTTAATGGAAACAACACAGATTCGAATTACCAAAGACAATCCGAATTTCAAAGTATATTTTTATCCATCCGTAATGCTACGTGCAGTAGAACCAGATTATCGCATTGAGGCCCCTAGCTTCGTTAGCAATCAGCCGAAAAGAGACCAGATCGCTAGTTCAAAGGTACTAATCGACAGTTTTCGTACTAACCAAACACAGCGAGATTACTTGATTCGCAAATGTGTCACACAAGGATTGGGGCTCACACTAGATAGCAATAGCTATCCAGATAGTATTTTCTATCACAGATGGAATCGCGTTACTAGACTATCGCCGCTCGACAAACAAGTGATAAGGTTATTGTATAGCGATCAAGTACTATCTGGAATGACTGCACAGGAACTACTAGAACTAGGTACTAATCAACAAAAAAAACCTAACCTGAATGAATTGGTTGAACCAACTAGTGGGGACACCACAATAGAAGAAACAAACATTCTGCAATCTGAGACCCTAACAGAAGATATCAACAAAGACGGAACTGTAGATGTCTTTGACTTAGTGATTACAGCAGCATCGTTTGGTAAAACTGGCACTGATCTTCTCTCGGATGTGAACAACGACAATCGCATAGACGTTTTGGATTTAATTATTGTGTCTAGCAACTTTAGTCTCTCAGAAGTATTTACACCCTCCACGATTTCCCAAGTTTCGCTAAGCTCGGATGGAAAAAGGCACATTATGTTGGCAATAGACCAATTGTCATCTAACTCCAACAAATCAAGCGCAAAAGAAATAGCATTAAATATCTTAAAATCAATTCTGCCTGAGAGGTTACCTGCACGTACTCGCTTGTTAGCTAATTATCCGAACCCATTTAATCCTGAGACATGGATTCCTTTCCAGCTAGCAAAAGACTCAATCGTACGCATAACAATATATGATTCAACTGGTAAACAAGTCAGATTAATTGATTTAGGCCAATTAGTAGCGGGAAACTATGTAGAGCCTGGCAAAGCAATTCTTTGGGATGGAAAAACAGATAACGGAGGATTGGTTGCTAGTGGATCTTACTTCTATCAAATCGAATCAGAAGATTATAGAGAAATACGAAAAATGGTCATAACGAAATAATATATTTTTCAGCATTCATAACGTAAAAGTGCTTCCCTCACAAATGTATCTGAATAATTTTACGAAAATTGTTTCTCTAAGTATTTGATCCAATGCAGTATTCTTGTCTAAATTACTTTCCATCACCCAGAATACCGTAGGTCAAAAACTAAGAATCCAAGGCTGATTGTCAATCAAATATTTTGGCAAAAAAGCATTTTGAGCCAAACTTCAGATGATTTATTAAATTTTGTTTAGCTTAAATTTAGATTTATTGAGTTATTCAATCAATTTGACAAATATCTGATTGGCAATCGATCGATTTACCAAAATTCAATCGGTGTCGATTTTTCGCTATAATCCAGTAGCCAATTTTACAGAACTGATGAAAGACTGGTAGTCGGTAAGTCCATACCAAGTAGCGTTGCCAACCAACACGTCGATAAATTTCGAAAACAGCATCGGAGCCACAAAAGACTTGTCCACATCTATTTATGAAGCGCATTCCTTCTTTATCAGCATGTGCCTTTAACTGGGGGTAATCATCAGATAAGTTTGGGGTTTGCTCGGGCAAGAAGTCGAACCAGCTATTTCGGTCTTGCTTCTTAATTCGATTCATCCCGTTTATGCAAAAACTGCAGTCTCCATCGTATATGATCAGAGATCGAATAGGTCGTATAACTTCTGCTTTCATTTGGATGACTTGTCCAGCATGTGAGACAGTTTAATAGTCGCAGTTACGACCAAGTAGATTTGTGAAAAAACAAACAAGTTCATGTTTGTGATCGCATACTTTGGCGGGTGGTTCATACGGATAGATCGAATCTGAAAAACATTTGGTTTAACGGAAAGAAAGTATAGATAGTAGTACTCGGAACGGCTTTAAATTAATCGGAGTTATTCCCAGCAAGCGAGATAAGAAGCTTGTCGGCAGCTGACTATCTATCCGAGCAATTTCATAGCCTTTGTGTTTTATCACTAGGTGAAGGCCTAGTTTACCCAGTACTCGATGCAACTGTGGTGCAACTTCCTTAATAGTTATACCAACTAGCTCTAGGATTTCGAAACCCGATCGCAAGCTTGGCAGATCAATTACTATTTCTTGCTTGTTGCCGAGGATTTGGATTTTTTTGTTTTCCTGACTAATTGTCAGGTTCATGTCAATATTCAATTTCGGTTATTCTGATTCTTCAGTTTTATTTTCGAGGTAATACTATAAATTAGGAATATTTTGTCTGTTTAGAGGTTCCAGTTTGTCGACTTTTGGTGGTTTGCTAATTGCCAGCTGAGAACTGCTATTTCCAAGCCACTATTGTCGGAACGAATATCTCCTCTTTGCCTACTTTCAGCGAATCCGTCACATATTCGAGACAGATTGTTTACGAAAGATGAGTCACCATTTTCATCACTTCTAGATTGTCCATTAGCTAAAATTAAGGCGAGCTCGTATAGGTTCGTCGTTGATTTATAGTTGCAATTTCTATTGTATACTTTGTTTTGGTTTTGTTGTAATTTCATTGTATTCGTTACTTAGTTTTTATCGTTTGGCGATTGATGGAATCCTGCGCTCACTGGCGTTGCGTTGAACGCTTCTCGACCGAGGTTATGTTTTTGACCGATAAGTCCATTTAAAATGTACCTCGTGTTAAACCATGTTTCAATTTTTTTTCATAGTTAATTCAATATGCAACTACAGATCAAGAAACCACATAGTCACATTAGCTTTTTCACACAAGGGCCGACTTAGGCCGATAAGCCATTTAGCGAATCTGGATTAGAATTTCATTTCGACGAAATGGTGGTAACGCCCAAGGGGAATTATATTGCGCAACCATTGGTGGTCCTATTTGTTCTAATCCTAGTTTGGATATTTTTCGAAAAAGCTTTGCTTGGTAGCGAAACATACGCTTTTCTGTAGCCCATCCTCCGAACCGAATAGAAGCAACTTTACCCAGAGCCCTCTCTTCTAAATAGACATCACCTCGATCAGGTTTCGGGAGATTATCTATTTTGTATTTTTTCGGCATGATAAAAAGAATTTCGTGAGTTTCAACGTTTTTTTCTACCTGATGAGAAATCACTGGTGCCGTCATAGCTATCTTCATATCCCCATCGTTACCACCAAAAATGTAGTTAGCAATACTACGAAAACCTGAGTACAAGGCTGTTCTATAAGGTTGCTCTACTTTTGTCCCTGCAATAATAACCTTAGGGTATTGACGAATCTCAACAGAACCGTGTCTTTCTAGAATTTCATATTGCGGTTTTTCAATAGCCACAGCTACAGATACAATAAAAAAAAAATAGATCCACATTTGGGACTGTGCTTTTTGCATTTTTGGATTCCTTATTCAAAAAATAAATGGAACAAGTACTGCTGTATTTTTTTTGTAATTTTGATAATTATCTAAATGTCCCCACTTTTTATCGGCGCTTTCTTCCAAGAGATTAACACCACTTATCCTAGTCAGCAACAGAACGACAAAAACCGGTGAAATCAGAGTCGCATATTGCCAACCAGAAAGTACAGGCAGAGATATAATCGCCATACCCGTCCAGATCAAGATTTCACCAAAGTAGTTTGGATGACGAGAAATAGACCACAAACCTGAGACAATAAACATTCCGTGATTTTCAGTTTTTTTTCTAAAACGTCGTTTTTGTTCATCAGCAACCACTTCAAAAGAGAACCCAATAATCCAGATAGTAAGACCAACGAAGAATTGGAGATCACCGAATAAGTCAGAATTATTGAGTACCAAAGTTAGTGCGTTTGCCGTTGTCAAAAAAACCCATAACCCTGAAATGTTGAAAAACATCAGAAAAACAATAAAAGAATTTTTAGCATCTTCAAAGCGGCTATCTTCTCCTGCTTTCAGAACTCTGATGAACAGAAATAAACCCAACCGCATGGCCCAGACAATAACCATTACAATGACAACTTTCGAACGCAATGCCAATGTACCAGCGGTGCTAATGACCACATAAACTGAAGTCGAAATCATGGCCAAATAGGCTATAGTCCCAGTAATGTCATAAAATTTCTCTGTTCTCATGAAATAAGAAGGAATAAAGACAACCCAGTGGATTAAAAATCCAATAGAAACAATGAACAGAAGGGCAGGAAAACCAAGAATAGTTGGTCCATTTTGTGCCCCGGCCCAAGCAAAGGCAATAGCGACCACAATAGAAACAACCGATCCGAGGATGTCACGCATGTCTATTTCTGGTGTTTAAATTGAATAATACGTAATTTTTGCAACAGAAATGCAATTAAGTGCCCCAAATCCATTTCGAACCATCGGTGTGCAAAATTTCCTTGGTTAGGTGCTTGATGATGATTGTTTTGATACAGTTCTCCCATCATCAAAAAATCGACAGGTAGTGTATTTTGCGAATTGTCCTCTCTATCCTTAAAGTTACGGTAGCCAACCAGATGGCCAAACCAATTGACGATAAATCCATGAATTGGGCCCATGAAGATATGTAACGGAATCAACAAGAAATACCAGAGAGAAGGTGCAAAAAACCAATAGATTCCAATGTAAAAAAGAACAAATAGCAACCTCAAAGGAAAGGATTCAGCAACTTTTTCAAATTTAGGCCATCGTGGTACGTTTTTGACCCCAATTTCATCGTTCATAAATTGTTTAACAAGTTCGCTGTATTCTAACCAAGTCTTTTTGTTAAAATCAAAAATGTTGGTAACGACTATTGGTGAATGAGGATCTCGTTCAGTATCAGAATATGCATGGTGTCTGCGGTGCATAACTGCATAAGCGGCTGGGTGCAAAAAAGAGGATCCCTGAAAGATAAAAGACAAAATAAAAAAGACTTTTTCACAAGTCGGACTCATTTTATATAAATTATGGGATGCGTAACGGTGCAGAAAGAAAGTTTGAAAGAACAAAGATAAATACCAATGTGCAATCAAAATAATAAAAATCGTCATAAATAAATTATCTCACTCAAATTAATTGGAATAGCTTTAGTAGGTTTTATATAATCCGTTTCAAATCAACTACTTAACAAATAAGTAATGCGAGATGCCCCACTCTTTCCCACGGTTCATACTAAATAGTTCGGCACATGACATGAAGAATATTCTCCACCTTTGCCACCAAACTTTCGCATTGTCTGGGCCATACGTTGATGAAAATATCTTAAGTATAGCCGTTTTATTCTGGTCCATGTTGCGTAACCAAGCCCAAGAAGTTTTACCGTAATGAGTACCGGAAACACGCCAGACTTTTTCTATTTTTAAGTCGTTTTGAAAATGTAACAACAATCGATGGGAAGGCATTTGTCCTCCACTGAAAAATTCCCGTCCCATCCAATCACTAGGACCATTATCTTCAAAAGGATATACCAGCGATTCATGAGAAAAAATATGAACAAATAATTTACCATCAACTTTCAGATAATTACTGATCCGACGCAACAGTTCATCATAATTACGCATGTGTTCAAACATTTCCACCGAAACGACTCTGTCAAAGACCTCGGACGTAGTGAAATCATTCATATCTGCTGTGATTACAGTTACATTCCTATATCCATTTTGTTCGCAACGTTGTTCTATGTATTTTCTTTGGTCATTAGAATTGCTAACAGCCATAATTTTCGCATTAGGCATACGAGCAGCCATAAAACAGGTTAGCGATCCCCATCCACACCCTAGTTCTAGAATGTCCATGCCATCTTCTAACTCTGAACGTTGACACGTCATTTCCAACATGGCAGTTTCTGATTCGTCTAGTGTTTCTGCGCCAGTAGGCCAATAGCCTGAGCTATATTTTAGGTGCTTACCGAGCACTTGCTCAAAGAAGGCTGGTGGGACTTCATAATGCTGTTCATTTGCCTTCTCAGGAACCAGAGCTATGGGGCTTTCTGATAGCTTGTCTACCCACTCCTGATGATAAACTTCAACGGATTCAGGGCCAATAGCTTGTGCCCATCGTAAACGCTCTCGGCATATTGATCTTATACCAACACAGATCAAACCATCAGGTAAAATACCTTTCTCAGCTAATTTTATTAAGGGTTGTAGCATTTCTCGTCTAGTATTCTATTCGAATGTCTTGAACTGAAGGTTTTGAAAATACAAACTGATAATTTCCAATATTTCTCTCTCTGAACCCAGCTTCACAGTAAGCAAAATAAAATTCCCAAATTTTGATAAATTCCTTTGAAAAACCTAGATTTTTGACAGCTACAACTTGATTTAGGAAATTGCTCCGCCAGATTTCTAGAGTGGTTGCATAATGCATCGTAATATCTTCTAGATGAGAAATAGATAAATCAGTATACTTTTTTATTACTTCAGTTACCTGAGCTATAGAAATCAAGCACGAACCAGGAAAAATATATTTTTTAATGAAATCGACAGATCGTTTGTAATCATCGAATTCTTGATCATTAAAGGTTATTCCTTGTAAGCCGAATAATCCATCTGATTTTAGAAGAGATGAAACTTTCTGAAAATAGAGAGGAACGTATTCAAAACCGACAGCTTCAATCATTTCGATTGAAACAATTTTGTCATATTGCCCCGTAAGGTTACGATAGTCATCCTTCAAAAGGGTAATTTTGTCACTCAAACCAGCATCTTGAATCTCCTTTTTGGCCCAATTGTATTGAGCATCTGAAATAGTAGTAGTCGTAACATGACAGTCATAATTCATGACAGCATGTATTGCAAAACTACCCCAACCACTACCAATTTCTAAAACTGAGTCATTATTGCTCAAATCGAGTTTGCGACAAATCCGGTCGATTTTTTCTATGGAGGCTTCTCTTAAAGTGCTGGATTTATCTACAAAAAAACCACATGAGTATGTCATAGTCTCATCTAGCCACAATCGATAAAACGCGTTACTTAGATCATAATGAGCTAAAATATTCTCTTTACTACCACGTAACGAGTTTTTACGGTGCCAGTGGATAGCTATATTCAAGGGGTCAAGCATTTTTGACCACCCTGATTCTAATTTGCCCAAGACTTCCTTATTTCTTAAAATAATACGAATCAAGAGTAATAATTCGTCCGTTTCCCAAAAGCCGGACGTATATGCTTCAGCTGCACCGACTAAACCTCCACTACCTAGAAGAACGTAAAATTCAGGGGATAGCACCCGAATATTTACCCTCATCTCACTACTTCTGTCCCCAAAAGAATAAATCTCATCTCCATCGGTAAACACAATCAAGCCTAGTGCCAAATTCTCGAATTTTTTCAAGATGACACGTTTGAAGAAGGCAGATAGAATTCCTCGCTTCCTTTCGGAGGATAGCCTCCCTGCAAGTACGTCAACACTCCGATTATTTCTCATGGATCTTCAACTTTCACCTTTATTTCATTCGGATGATCGAACACATGTGCTCCCTTAATCCATAGCTTCAAGGCCTGCCAATGAATTCTAAATACAATACGAACGGTCATGAAAGGGAGACTCAGCGTTTGTAGTACTAGGTTTTTCAAATTAAACGCTTTTCTTTCTAGTGTTAAGGTCGCATCGAAAACTTTATTTTGGTCTTTGATATTTTTCATGTTGACTACTAAATTTTTCTCTGGCTTGGTAAATATCCATTCGTACTGATGATCCATACCCCAGAACGGGCTAACATGAAAATCCTTACCAAAACTTGCGGTCAAATTGGACTTGTTATTGCGCATATCAGATACAATATAGGAGTGTCTTTCTTTCCATGGTGTATTAGTAATTTCTGCCATGATCAACTCTACATTTTGATCTGATTGGTCAAAACAATAATAAAAACTGACGGGATTAAAGCAATAACCAAAATAACGAAGGTGAGTTAAGATACGTATAGGCCCTTTTAAAATCCTACCCGTTTTCTGATAAATAGTTGACCGAACGGCATCATCTAGAGATTGCTCTTGATTCCCATGATAATCCTCTCGGTAGAAAGAAACGATAGAAGGTTTATTTACGTTCCAAAACCATGATTTTTTCAGAATCTGTTCCACTTTAGAAATATCAAAATACACCATAAAAATCCGGTAGCTGAAAAAATGATCGAAAGGAACAAAACGACGGTGTCGTATAGTACCGGTGTAAATATAATCACTAACGGACAGACTCATAAAGATAACCCAAAATGGCGACAGACTTCTAACGCACTCACTACCCCGTCTTCGTGGAACCCATTATGCCAATATGCACCGCAATAGTAGGTGTTGTTGACACCACTGATCTCGTGTTTACGTTTCTGAGCACTAACTCCCAACTCAGTAAATAATGGGTGCTCATAATCCAATTCTTTTATGACTTTACTTTCGTTCACAATTTCATTGCTGTTTAAAGTAACGCAGTAGGTTTTTGCAACATCTAAACTTTGGAGTATATTCATGTTATAGGTCATAGCTACAGGTCGATTGCTACTTTGATCTAGATGATAATTCCAACTAGCCCAAGCCAACCTCCGCTTTGGCAATACGGAAGTGTCAGTATGTAGTAGAGCATCATTCCGTTGGTACGGTATAGCACTCAATATCTCTTTTTCTTTGGGCGAAGAATCAGATAACATACGCAAAGCTTGATTACTATGAGTTGCAATGACAACAGAGTCGAATATTTCTTCATTATCACTCGCACCACTTCTTATGATTACTTTTCCTTGAGATCTTTTTATAGAATTGACTGGCGTATTTAACCGGATTCGTTCTTCGAAACTTTTTATTATTTGCTTAACATATTCCCTTGATCCACCTTTAATCACCCACCAACCACTGGTGTTTGTAGTTTTTAATAGGTCATGATTACTGAAGAAACGAATATAGAAGAGAGCCGGCATTTCCAACATAGATTTAGCCTTCGTAGACCAAATAGCTGCTCCCATCGGAATAGCATAATTTTCTATAAACTCTGACGAAAATTGGTTCTCAGAAAGATATTGCCCTAGGGTTATATTCGGTGTCAGAACATCTAAGTCTCTTGTTGCTTTAGTATTAAATCGTAGAATATCTTGTAGCATTCGCCAAAAGGAAGGTCGAAAAAAATTTTGCCTTTGTGCAAAAACGGAGTTCAGTGAATTACCAGCATATTCGATATTTTTTGCTACTGACTTAACACTAAATCCCATACTGGTCTTTTGCCGTTCTACATCTAATTGATCTAAAAGCTTAATGAAATTAGGATAAGTTACTTCGTTGTAAACAATAAACCCCGAGTCGACCGCGATAGTTTCCTGCTCATTAGTAATAGAATGAGTATGTGTATGTCCGCCGATATAATCGTTTTTCTCGAATACTTCAACTTGATGCTTCCGACTTAATAAATATGCGGCAGTTAATCCAGAAATACCAGTTCCGATAATTGCTATTTTCATTATTCAAAAATCTTCAGCTACTTACCATTGCTGAGGTACCATTTTTATCCTTGATAGGTCATATCCAACATTTTCTAGCTTTTGAGTAATTGTTTTGTAGGTTTCTTTGGGGATTTGTGGCTCGCGAGCCATAATCCAGACAAAATCCCTACTAGGATAACCAATCACTGTGTAACTATAATCAGGATCTAGATCAATGATAAGAAAAGGCATTTTAAATGGCCAGACAAACTGCATTCTCCATTCTGCATTTGTTTGAGGATTATGGATGAAGCCTCTTGGTCTATAAACTTTTTTCTTACCTGAGGGGCTATCTTGAAAGAAAGAAAAAGTAGTTTCAATTTCTCCTTTATTGTTTAGTTTGTAAGACTCGATTGCGTTGGTAGCTCTCTTTTCAATAAAGGTAGGAATATTAGCAATTACGTACCAATCTCCCATAAATCGATTGATATCAACATAGGGTACCGTTTGCAGCGGATCCCAACTTACTTTTGAAGTACTACAACCGATTAGAAAAAGTACAAGAACTAAAGACTTTCTTACTCTCATTTATGTCTCTGAATGATTTAGCTATTCCTGACTCGGACTTCTTTAATCACATCACGAAATAGTCCTATAATACTTCGCTTATTAATTGCATCCACCAAAAAATCCGGTATTGAACCACCAGGATGCATATACAACATGTAGGAAATTTTCCATTTATTCAATTCAGATGATTCGCATTTCCAAATGCCTGCGCCTTGTTTCAGATAAGTTGTGTTCTTAGATTCTATCGGTTTGTTAGTTTCGTAATCTGGATCCAACAATACCCAGTAACACATTGTCGTACCATCTTGATCTCCAAATGAAGTTCGATTCATTCTAAAAAAGTACTCTCGATCATCAAAAAACGGAAAATCAACTTTAATATACTGGTAACCAACTAACCCGATATCTGAACGTTC
>JACLAC010024596.1_pt1 | contig 39883 bp, 32 predicted proteins | sample 8027881 | NCBI WGS metagenome assembly JACLAC01 (sample SAMN15725517, study PRJNA655200) | protist metagenome | isolation source: fluorescence activated cell sorting (FACS) single amplified genomes of... | place: Spain: Blaines Bay Microbial Observatory, Mediterranean Sea | collected 2016-01-19 | reverse complement strand
TATCTGATTCTAATTCCTATCGAAGGAGAATATATGCCAGAGTTGAGTGCAGATCAGTTTTCGCTGATCTATAACATGTTGTCTCTGACAATCGCGGCAATGTTCGGCACTTTCGCATTTTTCGTTCTTGCTAAAGAGAACATCGCTGTCAAATACAAGCCGGCCATCGTCTGTTCGAGTCTGGTGGTACTCATCGCGGGCTATCACTACTTCCGAATTTTCCAAAGTTGGGACGACGCATACGCGATAAGTGAAAGCGGAATGTATGTGGCAACAGGAGTACCGTTTAACGACGCCTACCGTTACGTGGACTGGTTGTTGACAGTACCACTGTTGTTAGTAGAACTGATTGTTCTTTTGTCATTGACTCGTGAAAGAATGCAGGATGTCTTAACCAGATTGGTTATTGCTTCTGTACTCATGATCGCTTTGGGTTACCCAGGCGAGGTGTCAGACAATACCGGAACACAAGCGCTTTTCTTCGTACTTGCGATGATACCATTTGTGTACATTCTCAGAGTGCTTTGGAAAGAGTTGGCAGCTGAAATTGCAGAAGAGGACGGTAAAGTGAAGGAATTAATTGAGCAGACCCGAATGCTCTTAATGATTTCATGGCTGTTCTACCCCGTTGCCTACATTTTCAATCTTGCAGGCGGAACTGCAGAAGCTGAAATAGGTGTACAGGTCGGGTATACTATTGCTGATATCGTTAGCAAATGTGTCTACGGAGTGATGGTCTACTTCATTGCACGTGAGAAAACTATGCTAGATAGTGCGCCAGTCTCAGCAAAGGCTACTGCAAAAGCATAATCGAACACTTGATGATCAAGACTAATCTATCGACTTAGTCTTGATCTTTGTTCACAAGTTAAATCGTAGGATTTTTAATCCTACGATTCTCAGCAATAGATTTTTAAATGCAATATACAATTTCAAAAGCTTGGTTAGGATTATTCAATTTAGCTCTGTGGACTTTGATAGCATGTTTGGGACTGTTCAATGAATGGCCATCAAAACTTTTTCCAGCAGAACCATCGTCTCTGTTCGTGGAAATTCAGTGGTGGACATTGATTGTATTGGCTTACATTTGCATTATGCTTCCGCTCGATATATTGGGTGGCTTCGTAATTCCAAAATTAACGAAATACAAGAAAGAAAGTTTCCCTAAATTTTGGAAGAGATTAAGTCGTGGTATCATGTTACACGCCGCTATCCTGTGGATATCTGGTCTGCTGATAATGGAAATTGGTAAACACTATGGAATTTTGGGAGTGATGGCGCTTTTAATAAGCACGTCTGCTTTGATGCTACTGTTGCAGAATCCCTTGGCCCGGATCGTAGCTGGCTACAAGATTTATGGTGAAGACCGAGAAAACTTCCGAAGAAGGATAGGGGAGTTATTGAGTAGAAGAACAGAAGTAGTGAAAGAAGAAGACCCTGCTTTTGCTGGAGGTATCACCGGACTACCTTGGATGGAAAAGACTATTATACCTTCACGTTGGTTAGAAATGTCCGAGGATGAGTTGAAGGCGCAAGTCTTACGGCGAATCGGAGCACTTCGAACTCACAGCAGACACCGAGGTATTATGGTCGCAATGTTGTGGAATTTGTATGGCTTCTATTCAGCTAGTCTCTTCTCAGGTGCTGGTGTCGAGACAGTCCGGGGCCTGTTCCTAACAAGCATGGCTTTTGTTGTATGGATGTGCCTTGGTCAAGTCATTTTACCAAATCTTAGTAAAACAGGTTCAACTGAAGCTGATAGATACGCTACGGCCAATGGAGTTTCAGAATCTGCGCTCGAAGCAGCCTTGAGAAGTCAAATGAAATGGTCTCGCGATGGACAGATAGAAATGGACCGTTTGGAAAAATTGCTCTCACCATCTTTACCAGTCAATCAACGCCTTGAGTTCTTGCGCACCGAACCTTCTGGGCTGCCAGGTGCTTGGGATAGCGCCCGCATTGCCCAATTTTTATCTTGGAGCTGCCTCGGTTGGTTTTCCAGAGCTGACTACAACCTTTGTGGTCACCCACAAAACTGGGTGCTTCAGTCTGGCGATTAGTACTACTATCGACGTGGTCATTCAATCAAGCTGATCACGTCTATTTTCCTCTTCGGACAGCTTCTGCTTTCCACCCCTCCTCCACTTGGTTTCAAACATCGAATTTGCTCTTTTCTATCAAAAAAGTTACTAAAGTTTTATTCAAAGCAGCAATTAGCGTATTCAAGCCCTAAGTGGCTCTAGCTTTGGTAACTCTGATTGGAGACGACATGAAACGAGTAGGATTCATTTTAGGGTTGTTCGCATTCACCTGCATTCTGCTGAATAGCACCCTTTGGGCGCGTCAAACACAAATTCAGATCATTGGACAGCTTGGTACTGACTCAGGGCAAGCTTTTGTGCTGGATCAGAAAATGATGGAAGCCAACGCCACAACCTACACCTCCCAGGATCCTAACTTCCCAGACGATGGTCAGAAGGAATTTAAGGGAATCACGATTGAGAAAATCATTGAACTGACAAAGGCCGATGAAAACATTGACGGGGTCACTTTCATTGCCAACAACGTCTATGTCACCTACGAACCAATTGAGCAGATTCGAAAAGATAATGTGATGATCGCTTTCTCCAGCGACGGAAAGCGCATTAAAAAGAATCGAGGTGGACCATTTATGGTGATGCATGAGCAGGTCAGTGATCAGGGTCTATACAACTGGTACATCGACACGGTAATTCTTGGAACCTCCCTTACCCCAGAGTTAACCGTTGTTGAAAGTGGAAACTCCAGAGTGCTGGATGCTAAAGAGATTGCAGCCCTCCCCGGAGAACTCCTGAACTACGTCCCCCCAATTCCCAGAGGGTACCGTAAGCCGCTACCTGCCCCAGATCGAGACACACAAACAGAGGGAGCATTTCTACGAGATTTTCTGACTTCCGATAATTTCAATGAGGTTGTACTTACTCCGTACGTGGGCAACTCTGTTACTCTGAAGAAAGAAGATTTGAGCAAACCCATCGTTGTTCTTCGATCCTTCGACAATCAGAAAATCATTTCAGCCTACGGTGGACCTTACAGCGTAGTCTTTCCTGTCGCAGAACATCCTGATTTGGCAGGTCGTTTGCCTCAATTCTTGTTTTTCCTACAAAAAATTGAGACACGCTGACCTCCTTTCACTACATGCTTTTTCAACCAATCCGACTCCGCACGGTGCTCCTCATCTCCTTGGGGAGTGCCTTGCTCCTCTCAAATGCCCTGACTTGGTACATTGGACAAAAACGCCAGGTTGAGGGCCTCCGCAGCGCTTACTTTGAGCGTATTTATTGGATCTCTGAATCACTTGCCGCCAAGACGACAGAGTGGGTGGGCACCTCCAACTGGGCCCAACTGGAGATCAATTTCACTCTTCTCGATTCACAACCCGAGTTGGTTTATGTCTTCGTTCGCAACATGGAGAACGAAATTCTTTTTGCTTATGACGATAATCTGATTGAGGAGTATGAACCTGAGGTTATTGAGTGGGAGCCCTCTCAGACAAAGATTCTTGACACTCGTGATGCTCCCAGACAAAGGACGGTCACTCAAACTGGTGACTATAAGCTCAGGGAACAGATTCTGTTGACTCATGCCTTTATTGACGAGGAAGTCCGTGGAAAAGCTGGAGAAGTTGTGTTTGAAGCTCGTCGTCAGTTGGTGTTTTGGGGAGAACCAGTTGGGATAATGCACATTGGTTTATCTCAGCAACCACTGGACAAGGCCGTTGCAGAGAACCAACGATCACTGCTGATTATTGAAGCACTCCTAATACTGTTTGGGCTGATTATTTCTGTGGTGGTAGCACGTCGTGTTGCCGCTCCGATTCAGCAATTAACCACCCGCCTAGCATTGCTGAAGACAGATTCTCTGAGGGACAGTGACTCTCTACAGCAGTTCGAAGCTCAACTCCGAGATCTTGAGTTAGCTGACATTTCTGCAAACACTTGGGAGTCCCACCAGCTTGTCAACGCTTTCCAACATCTTCAAACCCAACTCCTATTACAAATTCAATTGATTCAAGAGTCAGCGACGGACTTGCAGACTAGTCACGAAGAGTTGAAGCAGGCTTATGAAGAACTACAGCAGATGCAGCAACAGCTTGTCCAATCGACCAAGATGGCTTCGATGGGAGAAATGTTGGCGATGATTGCTCATCAGTGGCGCCAACCATTGGCCACTATTAACATGATCGCGTCCTCTATTAAATTGGAACAGCAGCTTGGTAATGCCACCAGTGAGGGGACACTTGAGAAGTTGAAAAAAATTCAAGATACTACCTCCTTTCTTTCTCGAACGATCAATGATTTCCGGGATTTCTTTCGGCCAGACCGTCAACGTGCATTCGTGCAACTCAACGAGTTGGTTCAACGTACCGTGGAAATCATCGGATTATCTCTACAGACACAGGACATCGAACTGGTCAAGGAGTTTGGTGAACTACCCCAGTTGGAATTGTTCCCGAATGAAGTCCAGCAAGCTTTGATCAACCTGTTGAAAAATGCTGAGGAAGCGTTGGAGGAAAGCGGAATAGATAAAAAGAAGCTTATCCTGCGTACCTACGCTCAGCAGGATAGACAAATACTAGAAGTGCAGGATAACGCTGGAGGCATACCGGAGGACGTGGTTGATCAAATTTTTTTTCCTTATTTTTCAACAAAAAACAAACTCAATGGCACCGGTTTGGGTTTGTACATGAGCCGGATGATCATTGAAGACCATCTTGGTGGCAAGTTGACTGTGGCAAATAAAGATGGTGGAGCGTGTTTTCGAGTGGAACTCAATGAGCGATTGCCCGAAAATGCTGAGCAAAACATGATGACTGAGGCTCAAACAACAAATTTCAACTTGTCAGCCGAACAGCCAGGATCTCTGCTTAACTATCCGAAAAAGGTTGCCCCTCAATGATGAACAGTATCGAGAAACTGATCTCTGTGTCGAAGCGAGTCAGCCTGCTCTATGTGGAAGATGATCGGACGTTGCAACAGGAAACGGCACATTTGCTGAGAAATTTCTTTGAAAAAATTGATCTGGCCCAAAATGGTGAGGAAGGACTGGAGCTGTTCGAGCCTGGGAAGTACGAGATTATTATCACTGACATCAATATGCCAAAGCTCAATGGGGTGGAAATGGTGAAAGCCATTCGGCGGAAGGATCGGCATCAGATGATCATTGTGATCTCTGCTCATGACGAGCCCCACTACCTGATCGACCTAATCAACGCAGGGGCTCAGTACTTTCTCAGCAAACCCATTGATCTTACAGAATTAATCTCGATTCTCTACGAGTTCTGCGTAGAGCACCAACAACGAGTTGCTAGTTTATCCCAAAGGGAATGAACTGGTATAGAACACTCCTCAAAATCGATATCCCACACTGAGTCCGTACTCCGTCAACATCACGTTGGCCTTCTCCGTCTCACCACTCAGTTGAGGAACCTCAATCTCATATTCCAGGCTTGTCCCCTGATAATAAACCCCCACATCCCACCTGCCACGGCTAACTCCTATGTTTGCAAACACACCACCTCCAACCGCTTCTGTGCTTTTCAGTTTTGTGGAATCCGCTGTTGGGTTTGTTTTGTCAGTATCGGTTGTTTTCACAGAACCATCTGCACTCATTGGAATTCGAGCCATTAAACCTAGCAGCAACTGGTAATCTGTGAATAGCTGGATACCCGTATATTCAACACCAGCTTCCAGAATATGAGCGTAGAAAGCTCCATCGTTTTTTCTACTCAGAGTTGCGTTGTCCTGAGTTTCCTCGATAGTTGCCGCAAAATAATTATAACCCGCAACAATCCGTAAAGATTCTGTTGCAGGCAACAAAAGAGAGAGTCCGAGTCCACTGGTTTGCGGATCTTCCTCGTTGAAACCGTTCACCTTTGCAGAACCTCCAGTGGGAATCAGGAATTGTAGTCGCACACCGACAGCCTCTGCTGTGGAAGCAAATCCTAGAAAACAACCGAGTATGATTAATAGACCCTTCCAAGACTGGGAATTTTTCATCGCAACTTGCCCCTCCTGTGATACCTTTATTCGTTTATTTCAAAAGTCTGCAAACAATTACTGTCCAATATCTTAGCAATCTTCCTTCGTGACGACCAGAGTTTCCCTGCATACCTTGGGCTGTCGGCTTAATCATTCAGAAAGTGAGAGCCTAGGACATCAGTTGAGCCAACATGGCTACCAGATTGTGCCCGAGAATGCTGAAGCAGATCTGTGCATTGTCAATACCTGCACAGTCACAGGAGCCAGTGATTCGAAAAATCGCCAATTGATCCGATCGCTCCATCGGCGTATGCCTCAAGCACGGATTACAGTAACCGGCTGCCAGGCCCAAATGGAACCGGAAGCCATGGCAGATCTGCCTGGTGTCGGCCTTGTGGTTGGAAATGAAGCCAAACACCAAATAGCAAACTGGCTACCACTGTTGGATGAAGCACAAACATCCCCACAGATTGTGCACGACAAGATTCGACGTCTTCCTTTCTCGCTACCATTCCCTCTTGCCGAGGAAGGAAAGGCAGAGAGACAGCTTGGTCCGACACGTGGTCAACTCAAAGTGCAGGACGGCTGCGACTTCATGTGTTCCTTCTGCATCATCCCCTTTGCTCGCGGACGTTCACGACACCGTGAGTTTGACAATCTCTGTGCAGAAGCAGAGCAACAGGTAGCTTCTGGCATTCAGGAGATTGTTCTAACAGGAGTGAACCTTGGCACCTATGATCTCCATGGACAAAATTTGGTGGATATTGTCGATTTTCTTGATTCTCTGAAAGACCTACAAAGGATCAGGATTTCTTCAATTGAGCCAACCACTGTTGACCCTGGTCTGTTGGAACGGATGGGAGATCAGAGCCATAAGTTGGTACCTTTTCTCCACCTGCCTGTTCAATCTGGCTCCAACCGGATTCTGGAGTTGATGAAACGCCGCTATAACGCGCTCAACTATGCCCGTGAAGTCGAAGAAGCCGTCCAGAAAATCCCAGATCTTTGCGTGGGAGCAGATGTCATGGTTGGATTTCCGGGTGAAGGTGAGTCAGAGTTTACAGAAACATTGAATTTGCTAGCGAACCTGCCGATGGGTTATTTGCACGTCTTCCCCTTCTCTGAGAGGGCTGGAACGCCAGCGACCAGGTTAGTAGCCAAGGTTTCTCCAGACGAAAAGCGAACACGGGCTGCTCGACTGCGTGAACTCAGCAAAAGATTGCGTCATGATTTCATGCAGCGTTTTGTTGGAACTAGTCGTAGCGTCTTGCCGGAAAAGACCAAACCGGACGGTCGCCAAGGCGGCTATACGGACAATTACCTACGTGTTCAACTGAACTCTACCAAGCACGAAAGTCTTCAGCGTAATCGACTAATTCCAGTTCAACTGGAGAGTATTCGGGGTGATGTTCTCTTGGGAACGCCCCTCCCTTCTGCTGAAACACCTGCCCATTGATGGACCTCTCTCATCTCAACCCCCAGCAACGTCAAGCGGTCACCTCCACCAAGGGCCCCATTCTAGTGCTAGCCGGTGCTGGAAGTGGCAAAACCAGAGTGATCATTCAGCGCATCGCCTGGTTGATCCAAGTTGAGCACGTTCTACCAGCAGAAATTTTGGCAGTGACTTTCACCAACAAAGCTGCTCGTGAAATGCAGGAGCGGCTCAAAGACGAACTGAGAGGGCAGCAAAAGGGAGTCCAGTTGAGCACCTTCCATTCCTTGGGGGTTCAGCTGCTGCGAGAGCACATTGATCAACTGGGATATCGTTCCAACTTTGTGATTTATGACACCCAAGATCAGCAGTCTGTGATCAAAGGAATTATTGAAGATCATGATTTGGAAGATTCCGGTTTAATTGATGCCAAAGGGGTTCACTACGAGATTGGACAAGCAAAAAATCGTGGACTTGGTCCAGATCATTTTCTTCAGCAGCGAGAATCAACCAGAAGCACCCAAGTTGGACAAGTCTTTGCGGAATATCAACGCGTACTCAAAGGCTGCAACGCGATCGACTTCGATGACATATTGCTACTGACCCTGAAACTCTTTGAGGAGCACTCCGAGGCCATGGAACCCATCCGGGAGCGATATCACTACCTGATGGTCGATGAGTATCAGGACACCAATCGTGTTCAGTACCAACTGATGTGTCATCTGTGCCAGCGTCATCGCAATCTCTGTGTGGTTGGTGATGACGACCAGTCGATCTACGGATGGCGTGGGGCTGACATCCGCAACATCCTTGATTTCGAACGAGACTTCCCGGAAGCCAAGATCATTCGCCTGGAGCAGAATTACCGCTCTACACCAACAATTCTGAAGGCTGCCAATCAGGTCATTTCCCAAAACCCACAAAGAATGCCCAAGGAGCTCTGGTCTCAAAAGCCAACCGGTGTTCCCTTGGAATGGATCGAGGGCAAAGACGAAGCTGAGGAGTTAGAATTGGTAGCCCGTCGGATTAAAATTCAGGTGCTACGACACGGACGCTCTCACTCAGATTATGCGATCCTTTTCCGCTCCAATTTCCAGTCCAGACTGATTGAAGAAACCTTGCGGGATTCCGGAATTCCTTACCAAGTGATTGGGGGCACCAGTTTTTATGAACGCAAAGAAGTCAAGGATGCCCTGGCCTACCTGAAGGTGATTCATAATCATTCTGATGAGGTAAGCCTCCATCGGATCATCAATTATCCTCGTCGAGGAATCGGCAAGACCTCCCTGATTCAGGCCAACTACTACTGTCAATTGCTGCGAAAGCCACTCTTTGAAATCTGCAAACAGGCACGGCAACACTCTAGAATTCCAACTGAAGCTGCGATGAGCATGGAATCGTTCGCACAGATGATTTTGCGCTATCGCCAGTTTTTTCAGCAAGAACCACTTGGGGAAGTCTTACGTGAATTGCTGTCAGATGTAGGGCTGATCCGTGATCTGGAGACACAAAAAATCGATCCAAAGACAAAAGAAAAGCGGGTTGGTTTTGTGCTGGAATTGATGCGAGGATTGGATCGGTTTGTGGAGCAGAACCCTGAAAAACGTCTGCGGGACTACCTGGAGCGTGTGATGCTGTTTACCCAGAATGACCGGGAAGAAGAGTCGGCCAGCAACCAAGTAACCCTTATGACGCTCCATAGCGCCAAAGGCCTTGAGTTCCCCTATGTGTTTCTAGTGGGAATGGCAGAGGGTGTCTTCCCCAACCAACGAAGCCTTGATGAAAGCGGTGAAGAAGAGGAACGACGACTCTGTTATGTAGGCATTACAAGAGCTCGAGAAGAGCTAACCCTCTCAATGGCTCGTCGACGCAAGCGCTATCGAGAAGAGGTTTTGCAAACCATGTCACGATTTCTCAATGATATCGATCCTTCCCTATTTCCAGTAGCTCCAGGAGGCAAAATCGATGCTGCTCAGAAGGCGCTGCAAAAAAAACAATCAAGGGCAGATTTTTTTCAACAACTACGGCGTCTTAAGTAGATTTTCTCTGTTTTTTCACTTTACACTCGTTGTAACTCAGGTGAGGGTAGGCGTTAACTTTTTTCCTCAATCGTCACATTTATAATCTAGCGGAGCAGCATGTCGATTCGCGTTACTGTCTGGGGTGAAAATGTTCATGAACAAACCAGCAAGGTCGTCCAGGAAGTCTACCCCATGGGCATGCACAACTGCATTGCCGATGCGCTCAATGAAGACCCAGAAATTCAGGCTCGAACGGCCACACTGCAGGAACCCGAACATGGTTTGACTGAAGAAGTACTGCAACAGACCGATGTGCTCACCTGGTGGGGACATGCGGCTCACAGCAAGGTGGAAGATCAGATCGTTGATCGTGTTCAGGCTCAGGTACTCGAAGGAATGTGCTTATTGGTGCTGCACTCTGGGCATTATTCCAAGATCTTCAGGCGACTGCTGGGAACAACCTGCTCTTTGATCTGGCGGGAAGCTGGAGAAATGGAACGGGTTTGGGTCTGTAATCCAGGACACCCCATTGCACAAGGATTAGGACGCTATTTTGAAGTTCCTCAGACAGAAATGTACGGTGAACCTTTCCAGGTGCCAACACCCCACGAGATGATCTTTAGCAGCTGGTATCAAGGAGGTGAAGTCTTCCGTTCAGGCCTGACCTACCTACGAGGCAATGGAAAAATCTTCTACTTTAGCCCAGGACATGAAACCTATCCCATCTATCATCAGCCTGAAATCCAACTGGTCCTGAAAAACGCAGTCAAGTGGGCTTGTCCTGTTCCAGGACTCTGGCTGGATAACTATACTCGCAAGGCAACTCCTCCGGTCGAAGATATCCAGGAGAGAGGGCCGAAACTCCATGAACCTGGTAGCGAAGGATTACGATGATTCGCTTAGCGATACTTGGCACGGGTGGGATGGCACAGCGCCATGCCGAAGAATTTCAGAAAATCGAAGGTGTTGAGCTTGTCGCCTGTGCAGACATTCATTTGCCTGTTGCTCAGAAGTTTGCGAAGAAGAACAACATTCCGCAGGCCTTCAGCAGCCTTGAAGGGTTGTTGGCCTTTGCCGAATTTGATGCGGTGGCCAACGTCACTCCGGATCGTTTCCACTGTGCAACCACACTTCCACTACTGACCTCTGGCAAACATGTTCTCTGTGAAAAACCCCTTGCTGAGAATCATGCCGATGCCCTGAAGATGGCTGAGACAGCGCAGCAGGCTGGAGTGATCAACATGGTCAACTTCGGCTATCGCAATGCCTCAGCGATTCACAAGGCGCATGAATTGATTCAGGCTGGCAAACTAGGTCACATCATGCATGTGGAAGCGAGCTATCTGCAAAGCTGGCTGGTCAGCAAGGCCTGGGGGGATTGGAAGAAGGAGAACAAGTGGCTCTGGAGGCTCTCCACTCAACATGGAAGCAAAGGTACTTTGGGAGACATCGGTGTCCACATTCTTGACTTTGCGACTTATCCGATCGGTCCCTTGTCAAGCCTTCACTGTACGCTCCAGACCTTCCCAAATGTCAAAGGCACACAAATGGGAGAGTATACTCTGGATGCCAATGACTCCTTTGTGATCAGTGTTCGCTACGCCAACGGCGCTCTGGGGACCGTCCATTCTTCACGTTGGGCGACCGGGCATGACAACACCGTGGCGCTGCGCGTCTTCGGTAGCGAAGGCTCCCTGCGCATCGATCTGGACAAGTCAATGACGACCTTGGAATGGTGTGTGGGTCCAAATATCGACAAAGCCAAGTGGGAGGTACTGGAATGTGGCAGCGTACCGAACATGTACCAGCGCTTCATTCAAAGCATCCAGAGTGGCGTGAACGACCAACCTGATTTTGCCCGTGGTGCCGAGATCCAGGAATTATTGGATCTTTGTGAGAAATCAGCCGTTGCGGACCAATAAATTCTACTGAATGCTTTTAGTCTGAAGACTCTATTTGCACAATGCTCGGATTCGGCTTCATGAGTCTTTCACCTGACCCCACCCCCCACCTCCGGGGGTTTCAATCCGGAAACGGTCCTGTGGTTGAGCTTGTATTTCGTTCTTACCTCCAAGATTGAGCACCGGACCGTTCTTACGTAGAAAGAGGTTTCGACCGCACTGCCCGTCTTCACCTCCAGCCATGCCGTAGGGCGCGTGGCTCCTGCGTTCAGAGAGAATCGCAACCTGTAGCTTTTCCAAAAATTCCAGTTCTCGCACCAAGCCATCCCCTCCGTTAAATTCACCTTTTCCACCAGATCCCTTCCTGATTGAGAACTCTCGCAACAACACCGGAAAGCGTCTTTCCAGGATTTCCGGATCGGTGATGCGAGTGTTGGTCATGTGGGTGTGCACTCCGGACTGACCATGCCAGCTTGGGCCAGCGCCGGCACCGCCACCAATTGTCTCGTAGTAGCCGAAACGGTCGTTACCGAAGGTCAGATTGTTCATGCAGCCCTGGGAAGCGGCACATGCTCCGAAGGCCTTGAGGATTACATCGGTGATGCGCTGTGAGGTGAGCACATTGCCTCCGACCACAGCGGCTTCTTCGGATGGAGAAAGCAGAGAACCGTCGGGGATGCGAATTTCGATGGAATTCAGACAACCCTGATTAAGCGGCATGTCCTGACGAATCAGGCTTCGCAAAGCATAAAGCACTGCCGAGTAAGTGACAGCCTTGGGTGCGTTGAGATTACCCCAGAGTTCCGTACCGGTTCCTGCAAAATCGAAACAGGCACTGCCGTCACGACGATCAATGGTCAAGACAAGGTGAATCGGTGAGCCGTCGTCCAGATAGTCCACTGAGTGAATGGTCCCAACTTCTGGCAATTTTTCCCGAACTGAGAGTTGCTGCAGCATCAGCCGGACGGACTCTTCCGCATTGTCCTGAATGTGTTGCATGTAGGCCTGCACAACTTCCAGCGACCAGTGTTCGACCATCTCCTGAAGCAGGTCAATACCGCGCTGGTTGGCAGCTACCTGGGCCTTGAGGTCTGAAATGTTGTCCGCCAGCAGCCGCGTTCCGGCAATCGGCAATTCTCCAGGGAGTCTGGGAATGTGAGCCGGGGCCTCCAGCAACTCCGTAATCCCTGCTTCGTTGAAAATCCCATTTTCGACGAGCTTGAAACTCTTCAAACAGGCCCCTTCTTCAGCAAGCGTACGAGAGAAAGGAGGCATCGAACCGGGAGTGATTCCCCCTATGTCAGCATGATGTCCACGACTCGCCACATAAAAGAGAGGTTCCCCATCCTGCCAACAAGGAGTGATCACGGTGATGTCGGGAAGATGGCTGCCTCCAGCCTGTGGATGGTTAGTCACCAGTACATCCCCTGGACGCAGGTTGTCTCCCTGGATCCGCACCTGCTGCCGTACAGCTTCACTCATAGCACCCAAGTGAACCGGCAAGTGAGGGGCATTGGCCACCAGGCCACCGGTGGGATCAAAGATTGCGCAGGAGAAGTCCAGACGCTCCTTGATGTTGGTCGAGATCGAAGTGCGCTGCAGCGTCCGGCCCATCTGTTCCGCGATCGACATGAACAGGTTGCCGAAAATTGACAACTGGATCGGGTCCCGAGTAATTCCAATTTCTCGATGAGTACGGGCCTCGACATGGATTAGCACATCACCGTATTCGCTGATTTCTGCTCGGCAATCTGGCTCGATCACGATCGTCGAGGTATCCTGCAGCAGCAACGCTGGTCCGGCAATCTGATGCCCAGCTTTCAGTAATTCGCAGCGAAAGACCAGGGTTTGATGCCATCCGTTCTCAAAGTAGCAGCGGGTTTGATCAATCGGCTCAACTGGTCCCTCGGCTGGAGGAACCTTGAACTTCTGCAAACTTGGAGAAGGGGAGACAACACGTACACGCAAGTCATCCACCAAGATTTCGCGCTCCAGTTCAAAGCCGTATTCACGGAGATAGGTTTGACGAAAACTCTGGGCGTAGTTGCCATTCTCCGGTTCCCGAATCATCAGATGAGTGTCGGTTCCCCGATAGCGCAGATTCAGAAAGCGCTGCACCTGCAAGGTCGAGGAAGAAGCTCCTTGTTCCTGAAGTTCTGCAGCTGCCTGAGCTGCCAGTTCGGTCAAACGTTCGGCTAGGTTGCTGGGCAGGGTGGGAGAAAGGTCTCCAATCTGAGCTAGGACTTCAGCTGCTGGTTCCTGGCGTTCCGTGGTCAGATCCGCAAGCCCGATTCCATAGGCGGAGAGAATGCCCGCGAAGCGATGGACGAAGACAAGGGAAATCCCCAAATCTCTTGCCAAGGCACAGGCATGTTGTCCTCCAGCCCCCCCAAAACAGGCCAGCACATGTTCTTGGATATCAAACCCACGCTGTACAGAAACCTCACGTATCGGTCGAATCATCGTCTCATTTGCGACCCGCAAGAATCCCAAGGCAACCTCTTCAACAGTCCGACTCGGCTGCCCAGTGGATACAGCTTTATCGTTAATCTGATCGGTCAAGGATTGTAACGCAGTTCGTGCTCCAGTCAGATCGAGGGACTCGTTTTCCTGGGGACCAAAGATCTGTGGAAAGTAGTCCGGGTGGAGTCGACCTAACACAAGATTGGCGTCCGTAACCGCCAAGTGTCCCTGCTTGCGATAACAGACTGGACCCGGATGGGCTCCTGCTGATTCAGGGCCAACCTCAAAGCGTCCTTGGCGAAAAAACAGGCGGGAACCACCACCCGCAGCGACAGTGCGAATATCCAACTGGGGAGCCTGGATACGGACTCCAGCCGTTTCGCTCTCATGGGTATGTTCCCAATCTCCACCGTAACGCGAAACATCCGTGGAGGTGCCTCCCATGTCGAAGCCAATCACGGGCTTGCCAAGGTCTGTGGTCAGCGCATAGCCGACTACTCCTCCAGCTGGACCGGAGAGAATCGCATTGCTGCCTTGAAAGCGGTCTGCCGCAGTGAGACCCCCATCGGACTGCATGAAGAATAGGTTGCTTTGTTCCAGTCCATCTGAAAAACCCGAGCGGAAGCTATCGAGGTATTGGCGAATGTGTGGGGTCAGATACGCAGCTACCATCGTCGTGTCACCACGTGCCACCATCTTGACCATCGGCATCACTTCGTGAGAGAGCGAAACCTGCGCAAAGCCAATTTTTCGGGCCAGCGCTCCAACTTGCTGTTCATGCTGTGGGAACGCATAGGCATGTAGAAAGACTACCGCTACGGCTTCAACACCCGCTTGTTTAGCTTCTTGTAAGGAGTTGCGAACCTGTTCCAGGTTCGGTTTTTCAAGAACCAGGAACTCTTCACCAGTGGTACCCACAACACCAGGCAGTGAATCATCCGCTCTGCGGATTCGAACCCGCTCATTGACCTCCAGCACCTGCTGATAAAGCAACTCGGGCTTACGGATCTCCAGGTCAAAGATGCGTGGTCGGTTCTGATTGCCGATTTGCAGCAGATCACCAAAGCCCTTCGTGATCACAAGTAACGTCTTCGCACCTTTTCGCTCAAGCAAGGCATTCGTAGCAACGGTGGTTCCCATTCGGATCCAGTCGATATCGGAAGACACGAAACCTTCCTTGGGATATGGATGACCGGTGACTTCCTCCAGGATCCGACGGATGCCTTCACGGGGTGCATCAGGGTAGTGTGCTGGATCTTCAGAGAGTAGCTTGACCACACGGAAGCCAGGTTCTCCAGGCACCTCGGCATACACATCGGTAAATGTGCCTCCACGGTCAATGGAGAAGCGGAATGAATTCGCCATTTGTCTATGAAATACGAAAAGGTTGGATGAGTAGCTGGAAGTCTGCTGGAAAGAATACCAGAGGAGAGTAACTGAATTCCCAGAAGAATCAAATCAAGGGATTCGTTACCCTCCAAGTGTCTTCGGAAGAATTTTGGAGAAAGAAAATGGCAACAATCAAATGCATTTATTCAACGAAAATCAACCAGATATTCAGGAAAATAAGGGAAAGTATTTTCTGACTTCAGCTGGTTGTATTCTTGATCAGAATCCGTGATCTCAATTTCAAAGTCAGCTTCATCAGCCTGCATCATCAGTTCTTTAAGCAATAATCTAAGCTCCTGCTGCACTGGAATATGAGAGCGGTAGTTAATAAGATTGTGCAACTGGGCCGAATCTGCTTGTAGATCATACAGGTAAGTTCCTGTATATAGGCTAGCCGCGCTGTCATTCCAAGGATCTCCATTACCGGTTACACCATAGAGCCACTTTTCTGTCCGAACCGCCCGGCCAATTTGAGTTTCACTGATTTGAACTAGGGCCGCATTATTCCAGCTTGGGTGTGCCTCGTAGCACAGTGGCAGCAGTGATTTACCATGAAGATCTTCAGGAATATTTAATTGATGAAGGTCTAGAATTGTTGGAACAATATCAACTAAGCTGACGATTTGTCTGACAGTGCGAGAAATCAGAAAATCTCCGCCTGTGCAAACTAATGGAATGTGAGTAGCACTATCATGGGGAGTCCTCTTGTATTCATCATTTCGAGTCTTGAATTGGTTGCCATGATCTGAAGTGAAGATTACGTTGGTGGATTCAAACAGATTCAAACTTGCTAGCGCATCAATCAAACGACCGTATGCTTCATCAATCCGTTTGATCATTCCATAATATCCAGGCAGATGCATGTAGGTAGAGCCACCTAGTGCTTGCAAATCCAAGGGAATCCATGAATTTCGATATCTTTCTTCATATCCATGAGGGGCTGGATAATTATCGAGATGATTTTGATGATGTGGCTCAAGCAAGGAAATGAAGATAAAAAATGGTTTGCTTTGATTCTCGCAGACATAACGAATCGCGGCATCTACAACTGCATCAACCCGGTATCCGGGTAAACGAACTTCTTCATTATTGGAATCGTATAGGCGTGTGTCATAGGAATTGGAAACGAACTCAAGGAGGTTGGCAGCAAGCCAAAAGTCATAGCCGCCTCTTTCTGGTTTGATTACACTGCCAAATGAGTCTGGATTACCAAGATGCCACTTTCCGAAATATGCTGTTTGGATATCATTTGCTCCAAGAGTTTTAGCGATTGTCCATTCGGATGGATCTAGAGAAATTTTATTGCGGAAACAACCAGTTTTCGTGGCAAATTTTCCGGTTTGCATCACAGATCGAGCTGGACCACATACAGGTTGGGGTGTGAATGCATTTCGAAAATTGATCCCTTTGGCTCCGTAATAATCTAGATTGGGAGTCAAACCTGATGGGTTGCCATTAGCTCCGAGAGTGTCTCCTCTTTGCTGATCAGTGAAAAAAACAATAGTGTTTTTCATAAATTTTTATTCTCAGAAATAATGCTATCCAGAGAAATTAGGCAGTTTATTGCTGTTGTTGAGAGCAAAAGTATAAACAGTGCGTCACAACGTTTAAATGTTTCACAACCATCCGTCAGTAAAACACTTCAAAACCTAGAGTATGAACTTGGTGTTCAACTTTTTGAACGATCAATCCGTGGAGTGAACTTAACGGCAGAGGGTGAAATTTTATATGAGCATGCGTTAAAATTATTAGAAGAAGAAGGCCAGGCTCTAGTTGAAATCAAAAGGTTGAAAGAAATTAAAAATAGGAATCAAATTACGATTGGAGCAGGCCACGCTTGGAGTACTGTATTACTCCCAAAAATTCTTGCAGAATACCAAAAAAACAATAATCACATCTTTATAAACATAAGATACGGCTCTGTTACAACACTGTGGAACGAATTAGTCAAAGATGAAATTACGCTTATGTTAGGAGCAGAACCTAATTATCAAAAACTCCAAAAACCCATACGCTATCGTGGATTGCTTCCACTTTCACAAATTGTTTACGCTCATAAGTCTCATCCAATTTTCAAAAGTGAAAAACCAGTTAAGGACTTAACAAAATATCAATGGATTTCATGGGGCAACGAAACTTACGACAATAATGGTGTCAAAGAATTTTGCATAAGAAATCAAATTCAAAATCCAGTATATGCTTTGGAAACCACATCAATCTATTTAGGTATTCAATTGACTGTTCAGGGTGAATACATCATCAGGCTACCCTCAATGATGAAAAAGATTTTGCAGGGCCATGAAATTTATCCTGTTAAGGTTGAACCTCTAATAAGTTATACAACCGGAGTTCTATTTAAAGAATCAACATTAACAAATCGTAGTGTCGCTCACCTCTACGAAAATATAGTCTCTTCTGCCGAACAACTAAGAGATTCAGATCTGTAGTCTAGTAAAGGCTTCCGGCGGTGCTTGGTTCCATTTCATCAATTGAGAAATATACTCAGTCATCATTGATTCTGCTTTAGAATCCTTGATCATTGTCTGCTGTTTTGGATCATCAATAATATTATAAAGTCTTGTTTCATTCTCTATCATACAGCCAGGACCATAATACTGGTGTATTGGGGAACGCTGAACTACAGGAACTTTCAGTAGGGGTATTCCTTTGGAGAAGTCAAATGGCTCGTTCAACATTGCATGCTGTAATTCACCAACTGAAAAATGTTGACGAATATGAGTTGGCATTAGGGTGTATTGATAAATTTCCTGTTGCATCAAGTCAAATGGATATCTGTGGTAGGTATAATCGCCATTAGTTACATTCACAGCGCCACCAAAATATCCATAAATCAGAGCTTCTCGATGATTGAACTCAGCAGTATTAACTCTAAGTAAAGATTGACCCTGGCATTCTAATGGAGGATCAATCCCAAAAAAGTCCAAAATCGTAGGACAGATATCAATCGTCTGGGTCAGTGAATTACACTCTTGTGATTGATTTTGATTTGGATGGTAGAGGAAGAAAGGAATGTTGACGATTTCCTGGTACATATTCATTCTGTTTTTAGCCCAGAAATCGTGCTCACCCAGTAAAAATCCATGATCTGTAGTAACCACTAAGCCCGTGTCAGCCCAAAGATCATTTTGATCAAAATAATCTAAAACACGACCAAGTTGCTCATCACATAATTCAAGGAGTGCAAAATAATTTGATCTTAGCTCGTTGTATTCGTCTTCGAGTTCCTCAACTCTTCCATATTTTGGCCAATCCCTGATTCCCCCTTTCCAATTGGTTTTGTAATTATTCCGAAAACGCATTGGGGCGGTGAAGGGTTCATGTGGGTCGAATGTTTCAATCTGCAGTAGCCAGTTGTCTGCTTCATGATTGTTTTCTAGAAATTCAATTCCATGATTAAAGCATTGAACACATGGGTAGTCTTCATCTGTGAGTAAATACTCTCTATTGATGATATTGTTTCTGAAGTAATTCCTATTCTCCGTGGATAATTGGTTGGAGTCATATTTCTCTTTCAGGCGTTCCCAAGGTGGCTGTACCATTGCCTTCCATGCATCACCCTCCTGGCCCCTAATGAATTCATAACTGTCATAGCGATTATGATAGGTAAGGCCACCATCTTCCCAGTAGTGATAATGATCGCTTACTAGATGGCTATAGACGTTATTTTTAAAAAGAATTTCAGGAAAGGAGTTATCAAAGGGCTCCAATGGGCCCCAACTTCTGTGTAAGAAGCTTAGCCGTCCAGTATGCATATCTCGGCGAGCTGGCATACAAGGTAAACTTCCAACATAATGTTTGTTGAATGTCTGAGACTTCTCTGAAAGCCGTTTAAAATTTGGGGTGTTAATTTGCCCACCATAGGGAGAAAGAAGATGACGATTAAGTGAATCAAATAAGATGAAGACAAGTTTCATTAGCTATCCTTTGGATTGGTAAAATCATATTTATTTCACAGATCCCGCTGTTATCCCTCTCACAATATAACGATTAGCGAAGATCGTAAGTAGTAGCCCGGGAACAAGTGAAACGAGTGATCCTGCAGCCATTTCTCCGTATCTTACTTCGTACTGTTGAGCATATGTAGCTACTGACACAGGGACAGTCTGTGTTGCTTTTGCAGAGAGATTGATCGATATCATGAAGTCATTCCAGCTGAACAGAAAAATAATTATTCCCGCTGTGAACAAACCAGGTATCAGCAAGGGTAAAAAAATTTTAAAATAAGTTTGATAACTGGATGCACCATCAATTACTGCAGCTTCTTGAATTTCATTAGGAATTTCTTTCATGTAGTTAGTGATAATAAAAAGCCCTAATGGTAAATTTATTGTGGCGTGAGCAATGATGAGTGCACTGTAGGAATTAAACAAACCTAGTGAGTTTGCTAAAACAAACCAGGATCCGATGAATGTAATGGGTGGAATCATATGGAACACTAACACCCAACCAAAAATAATCATTCCTAACCACTTTTCGATTTTTAATCTCGTCAGTGTAAATGACGCGAGTGAGCATACAATCAGCACAATGAGTGTAGAGCTCAAACCAACAAATAAAGAATTTAAGATATCATTACTAAATGTAGATTCTTTCGATGCAAACAATTTAATGAAATTCCCATAACTAATCGGTGAAATAATATTAGTCATGAGAATATCAATTTGGCGTTTAAACGCTAGGCTGGCAATCCAACCAAAGGGAAGCAAGAAAATGAATGAAAGAATCACTAGTAGTGAATGTGACAAGAATCTAGTCATGCGCGTTCAATCTCAGCTTTATATAAATTTTCTGAACAGCATACATGATAAGAATAATCAAGATCAGAGTGGTTACAGACATTGCCGAACCTAGACCAATGTTGTCAGACTCAAAATATGTTTCGTAAATAGAGAAACTGACAACTTCCGTAGCAGTTCCAGGCCCACCTTGAGTTAGTAGATAAATTTCATCGAAAACTTTGAACGACATTATAAATCTAAAGAGGCTCGCTACAATAATTGTAGGCATAATCAATGGAGTTATTAAATAGTAAGCCTCTTTCAGGAAGTTTGTCCCATCAACTAAACCTGCTTCAAGTATGTCTTTCGGAATTCCTTCAATGGCCGTAATTAATAAAATTACTGAGAAAGGAGTCCAATGCCAAATATCTAGAATAACAATAGATATGAAAGCCATTTTAGGATCCCCTAACCAATCAATTGGCATTATTCCAAGATAAGAAAGCAAATAATTAAAAAGCCCAAAATCAAAACCATACATCAGGCGCCATATTGAGCCAATTACAATTGGAGGTAAAAGTATTGGCAGCATAAAAATAGATAAATAGATAACCCTATATTTAATTTTATTGAGAACGATTGCAATTGCGTAAGCAATTACAACCTGAATTATGACTGTGATTAGAGCAAAAAGAATAGTGTTTTTAACACCCGGAATATAAAATTTATTCTCAACTAAATCGAAGAAGTTTTGAAAACCAATTCCTTCATATAAATAGCCGCCATCCCATGTGACTTTGAAGAATGATGTGTAAATGAGGCTGAGCAGCGGAATGATTGTCAGAAAAAACAGCAGTAAGCATAGTGGTGCTAGAGATAAGACATTCCAGTACCTGTCTGTTTCTTTTAAACGATTTTCCATAGTTTGACTCAAAGGGCGGGTGATCCGCCCTTTTATATTTTCCTATTTAAGCTTGGGCAGCATTCCAGTCTTCATACCGTTATCGACAGTGATTTTGTGTAACTCTTCGGCAGCCTGATTCAAGCCATCAACTATTGATATCTCACCCGCAACAATCTTATTCAGATAAAGATTCGTAATCGCTGTAGATTCTACTGCAGTTACTGTTGGGGCAATAAACTTAGCCACCTCAGAGTTCTGTCCAAGAGCTTCAATGAATCTAAATCGATCTTCTTTCGCTATTGGAGAGTAAATCAGATCACATCTCACAGGTACTGCACCATTTTCTGTGTATTTGATCTGATTTTCTTTTGTTACAAGCCATTTAAGAAATTTAAGAGCTGCCTTTTGATGTTCTGGCTTCACGTTCTTTGGAATGTGTGCCTCCCAGTGTCCAAGGCTGCTTGCGCTCCCATTAGGCCCACTTGGAATCAAAGCCGCACCCATCTTGCCAATTACAGCCGATTTTTCTTCGTCATCCATTCCTCCCCAAGCTGCGATAACAGCGATTGCATGAGCTGCTTTACCCGTTCGCAAGTACTGTATCATCTCTCCTTGACCAATTGAGTGCGCATTGGGATGGCCAACCTTGTCTCGGATTTCCAGATACTTCTCCAAGGCTTTTCTATTGTTTTCACTGTTGAAAACGATACTAAAATCTCCATTCTGAGGGTCTTTGTAAACGGCACCACCGTGGCTAAACATATATGGACCAAAATTGTAGGTTACAGCTCCACGTTCCGATCTTTGAATCATTCCATACATTCTTGGAGGATTGTGAAATTCAGCTGCGTTTTTGATCAAATCATCCCATGTCTTTGGTGGTTGTAGTCCTTTCTCTTCATACAAGTCCCTTCTGTAGTATAGAACCTGAACATTCCCATTTACTGGAATTCCAATAAACTCACCATTCTTTGCATCAAATGATCTGGTTTCATAATTCCAATAGCTAGTATCTTGGTATCCACAAATTCCACTATCCAATTTGAAATCTGGATCGATATCGTTGAAATTTACGAATTCACCACTATTCGCATAAGTAGCCATAAATTCTGTCGAAGTAATGACAATATCGTAGATGGCTTCTGGTGATCTAATACTATTCCTTATTTTTTCAGACATACCTGGATAGGGTGTAACATCGAGTTCAATAGTTTCTCCGGTTTCCTCCTCATACATGACAAGTGTTTTACGAAATCCATCAAACCATGGCGACTGATTAATCAGCATATTTAATTTTGCAGCAGTTGCAGTAGAAGCCAACAGGCAGACTACTAAAAGTGAAACAAGTCTCTTCATGACCTTCTCCTTTCATTGATTAAAAAATCAGTTAAACAACGAAATACCACTAAAATGGCTTTGCGTTGTTTAATTCCAACGCGCTTTTTATCATCTATCAGATGCTTTGTATTATATTTTATTCTTATAGCGTTATAATTAAATAATAAATAATTAAATTATTTTTATGACAAAAATCGATAAAATATCTGTCGCTAGTTATTAAATTAGCTCTTACGATCAATTTAAGATTAACTTTGCTTTGTTATTGGTTTATTTAAAGAATTATGTTCTTTAAATTTTCATAAACTCTTGGAACCCCACTTCAGACTAATTTCTTTTGTGACTAAATGCTTTGAATTCAGTGGTTCCATCATGATTTGAATGAAACAAAAATAAATTTATGTTAGCTCTCGAAAAAATCCACTTCTCCGCTTTCAAGAGAGTACTCGGCTCCAACAATCCAAAGAGAACCACTATCATGAATTTCTTCCAAGAAAGAAGATCCATGTCGTAACTGATTAACAGACATTCTTATGTTGGAGCGGATTGCCCGTTCAAGCAGTTGTTCGGGAGTGAGATCAGTCCGAATTTCTGACAAGGGTTCCACTGCGGGACGAATACGCTCCACAATCGAACGCAGGTGCTGAGAGCGACTGGCCTGGGGTTGACGAATTTGATTCAACGTTGCTGCGACAGCTCCACAGCGTGTATGCCCTAGCACGACGACTAAGGGAGTCTGAAAGGTCTCTACCGCAAACTCAATACTACCTATCTGGGAAGGGGCAACAATATTTCCAGCGATTCGAATCACAAATAGATCCCCAAGTCCCTGATCGAAGACAATCTCGGCGGGAACTCTTGAATCTGAGCAACCTAAAATGATAGCAAAGGGCGTTTGACCATCCACTAATTCATTTCGGCGCCGTGTATCATTGGTATTATAAGTCGATTTTCCTTCCACAAAACGCTTGTTGCCTTCCTGCAACCGTGTCAGCGCCTCTTGGGCTGTAAGCATATGAATTTCCTTTCATTCAAGTGTAGATGATTGAGATCCGTTTGACTGGCTTTGCCAGATCTGGCTGTAACCGTCAAATGAGTTCTTTTCTATTCGAGCCTGCGGTGTTTTTTGATGACTAACTGGGTGCAACCAGTCCAAGCTCTGAAAATCTTACTCTTAACATTAAGCCGAAAACACGATGAGCATTTGGAGGGAGATTATTCGCGGACGAGCTTCTACCTTGACGGAAGAAAAATTTATCGCAAAAAGTGGTAGTGTGGAAGCACAGGTTGATGTGCTCCCACTTTTTTGGAGGAATATTTCAGTCGACCAAGGACCACTGGGCTTTCAGTTCCTCAAAGAAGCCGCGTTCATTTTGCAAGCGAATCCAGTGATTGACAAAGTTAATCCACTGTTGATCGCCACGAGGAACCAACATAGCAATGGGGGTTGGGTTCTTTGCAGTTGTGACAGGTACTACACTTAACTCAGGATACTGTGAAGCCAAGTTACCAGCTTCTGTATTGCTCGTCATTGAAGCATCTGCTCTGCCTGAGATAACCTCCTGCCAGTCTCGAGCAGGCTCTTCGACCTTGCGAATAGTCGCATTGGGGAAGAGTGCTGCAGCGCGTTGTTCCTGAACGGTGCCCAGAGTTACCGCAATCGTCACACCTGCTTTATTAAGATCATCCCAATCCTTGAATTTGTCGACATTCCGCTGGCTGACCAAGGGCACATCAGCAACTCGGAAGTAAGGATTCGTGTAACCAGCAACCAACGCACGCGCTGGACTGAGAGAAGCGCTTGTCGAAATGTCGTATTTGTCCGCAACGGCGATTGCGATACTTTTCCAGTCTGTGGGTACAAATTCTACTTTGACTCCCATGTCTTCGGCTAACTTAGTCACCAAATCCACATCAAATCCTACGTATTGATTTGAAGCAGGATCTCGAAAACTCATTGGCTTCCAATTCCCAGGTGTTCCCACGCGAAGAACTCCGTCTGCCTTGATACTATCCAGGCGTGACTGTTGTGCCTGAAGGGGCGAAGCCAACAGGAACAGGCAACTTAGGGCAATCAGTGCCCTGGAAATATGCTTCTTCATCCGATCTCTCCAAGTAAGGTCTCTGCGGCTTGCAGGTCTCCGCAATTGAAAGCTAAAGTACTTAAGTGTCGATACAGCCTCTCTGAAACGACTATTTCACTCTAGAAGCTCGATCCCACAAGGTCAAATCGCAGTGAATTCCCTCCTGATAAATTATTCCTCTTCTTAGGAAATCATCTGATTGTGAAACGAATTTTTTGTTTAGGATTGTTGGGCATCGTTCTGCTCAACCTGACTGGATGTAGTAGTAGCTACACCTGGGCTTGGTATGTCATCTCGCCTACTCATCCTCAAGGACAGACCAACTTACTTTTTTTACTGAGTGGCCTTGCGGACACGATGCTGTTAGCAGTCAGTTCAATTGTTTTGTCAATTATACTGGGCTTGATCGTTGTTTTGCCAGGACTCTCAAAGCGTCCCTGGGCCCGAGCGATCAATCGCACCTATGTCGAAGCTCTACGCTCAGTTCCGGTACTGGTAATGATTCTTTGGGTCTACTATGGGTTACCGGTAATGAGTGGCATCTCACTCAATACTTTCTGGGCAGGCATGCTGGCCCTCGCTTTCTGTGATAGCGCCTTTGAAGCGGAAATCTTTCGAGCTGGGATTCAATCCATCGAGAAAGGACAACACGACGCTGCGGAGTCATTGGGACTGCGCTACAGTTCAAAAATGCGCCTGATCATTTTGCCTCAAGCCTTGCGAAGGGTGCTGCCAGCAATTGGCAATCAATTTGTGTACATGATCAAGATGTCTTCATTGGTCTCTGTGATTGGCATGACTGAACTGACACGACGCGCAAATGAATTGGTTGTAAGCCAGTACCGGCCTCTGGAAATCTACACGTTTTTGGTGCTTGAGTACTTTGTGTTGATTGTTTTGGTTTCAATGGGGGTTCGTTGGCTGGAACGCAGGCTTAGTAAATCTGAGGCTGTGTGAATGTGCTAGCAATTCAGGCTGATCCCCGGAGCCGAGGGATGTTTTTTCTGTTGGTCGCGATTTTTGCTACGGGTTGTTTTCCTCTACCTTACGCCAAGGCCATGCAGTCGATCACCCCGATGGTAGCCGTCTTAGGAATCTTCTTCTGGGCACTGCTCTTCTCAATTCCTGGAGCCTGGCATTTACGCAGAAAAGCTAATTTCCGACCGAAAAATATCATTGTGATTATTGCTGTGGCTTTCCTGGGAGTGGTGGCAAATTACTCCATCTGTCAGGCAATTGCAGGCAGTTCAGCAACAATGTTCAATGTCATTTCTAGAGTTGAGATCATCATTGCGATGATTCTAGGCTGGGTCTTTCTGCATGAACCTGTAGGACTCCGTGTTTGGATGGCAGTAGCGGTTGTGTTGAGCGGCATTCTGTTAATGCGCGGTGACGCCCTGACGATCAATTTAGATGATTGGGAGACCGTACTCTGGGCGTTGTCTACTGCTGGCTGTTTCGCTTCAATCCAGGTTCTCTCGAAGTCAATCATTCAGGAGGTAGATCCCCAGGTACTCAACGTGCTCCGACTGAGCTTGGCTGTTCTGATCTTACTGACTTTACCGGGACTGGCTGTGGAAGTCAGTTTGCTCACTTTAGAGGGCTGGGTTTGGTTAGGAATGGCAGCTTTCTTCGGACCGTTTCTAGGACGGATGGCTTATACCTATTCCCTACGTTATTTTACTATCGCCAAAGCAATGACCGCGATCACCTTTAGCCCAGTCTTGACACTGATTTTTGAATTTCTGATCTTCGGTCGCATGTTGAGTGCTTTTGAATTAACTGGAGGTGCTTTGGTCATGATTGGAATCTTGATCGCTTTTCGTCAGACAGGAACATCGCATTAAGCTTTCTGCTACTAGGGTTGGCAAAATATTTTCCAGCTTCTTCGATAGTTTTGAGGCATTCCTCCAACCTCACTTCGTATCCTTCGATCTTCAAATGATAAGCTTCTTTCAATATACATCCCAATGGTGTGTCATTGATCTGGGTCTGAACTTCTGGTTTGATCCTGCTCTGCTTGGCGATCTGGGGATATGACGCTACCCGTTGAAATCTGGCCCGCAAAGGAGTCTGAGAAGTTCTTATTTCCCTTAATGTGTGAGGCTTTGCCTTTTGGGATGGCAAGAATGTGGCGGCCAAAAGAGATGGTTCGATCAAGTGGAATGAAAGCACGCCGAACCAGCACATAGGTTCTCGTAGCCGTTGGCTCAGAGATCCTTAGCAGGAGTAAGAGACTCGGGACTCTCAGCATAGCACTGAGAAAAAAGAGGATTTGATAGTTATTGAAGAGTAAACCGTTCCATTCGAAATGAACTGACGCCAGCCAGAGAGCGAGAATCCCTCCAAGGCCTGAAGCCAGGAAGTTCATGAAGCCATTCAAAGTAGCCTGGACTGCCAAGAATCCGGCTTTGCCTTCCTGAGGAGTTGTTTCCAGCAACAACCCAAACATTGCGAGGTTCAACCCCGGCCAGAATGCTCCTGCCAGCAAGGCATTCGCAAAAAACGGCCAGTACAGATCGTAAGGCCCAAAAGCATAATAGATGGGTAGGTGAGTGATTCCGATTGTACAAAGAATCAAAACTGGTCGATGTCCATGTCGATCAACCAATTTCCCCCAGATTGGCTCCACAATCAGCGAGACAATCGAAGTCCCAATGGAAGTTGCTGCAACTAGACGGAAATCCCATTCAAGGACCTTGATCAGGTGTGCAGAGAAGTAAGGAGCTGAAATTCCAACTGGAAAGAGAAGCGCCAAGTAAAAAGCGAGAATTCTGCGGTAGTTCTTGTTCTGAAAAGGCCTGCTGAGATAGGTGCTAAGAGGGGGTAGTGGCTGTGGATCTGCTTGAGGGGGTTCCGGCTGTTTCCCTAGAAAGAAAAAAGCAGCTAGTCCTGCGGTACAGGCCAACAGAAAAAGCACAAGATAGCCATCATAGGCAGAGTCCTTCTCTCGGAAAAAATCCAGAACGATTCCGCCCAACAAACTCACACCAATAGCAAACCCACCTGCAAAGCGATTTCTTTGACTGAAATAGCGCCCACGAATTTGCCTTGGAACTAGGTCTGCCATCCAAGTAATCCACCCAGGAACTCCCAGCTGCATCAATAGATGCGCTAGTGTGAAGAGCACCAGAAAAAACCGATGTGTGGCCAGTCAGGAAGCAGAAGTGGCAACAATACCATCGGTAGCCAAAGCAGACGCGAAATTCCAGCGCCCCAGCGAGTCAGGGTTTTCCGGTGTCCGGAACGTTCGATAAAATAGGCTCCGGGAAGTTGCATGCCCTGCATCAGCATCGGCAGAGCCAGGAGCAATGACAGTTCAAAGTCATTGGCTCCCAGCAAGAGGGCATATCCAGTAAGGAATGCCCCAGAAGTCAGCGTCATATGAACAGACGCTGAGGCCCCTTCCCATAGAGAGAACTTCAGGCCTCGTCTTGTGATGGTTTCCATGAAATCGTCGAGGTAGAACAAACAGAAAAGGTGAGATGTTAATTCTCTCGCACAACTCGACGAAAAAATCCTGCTTTGTCTATTAGGTTTTTGAAATTAAAATTCTGCGCTGATGAATTTGCTGATCAGAATACTATGCAACTACATCTAAGTATTTGAATTTAAATTTCTTTACAGTTTCATCCGAAGTGGATAGCTATGACTAAGAGGGAGCTTTTCTTAAGGTAGGAGATAGGGTGTGGGTTCGGCATTGTGGACGTGCCAAAGTTTCCCCAAAACTGGCTTTGGATGATCTTCGTCATCCATTGGTCCTTGCCAAGTCATCGTACTGCTCTCGTTCTTTTCGGTGAAGAGAATATGGTGACGCAATTCTCCATCCATGACAAACCACTCTTCCCAGGGAATTGTCGCTGACTGATTGAGGGGAGGAATTGCATTGATCACCGTCCCGACCACTGAATTCTCAAAAACAACCCATTGATGACCTGCATAGTGTTGAGACATCACCTCAGTATCAAAGATTGTGGAATCTAGTCCGATTCGTTTAGCAGCTTCTAAAACACCTTCTTCGATAATTGACTGTTGGTAATCAAGATAGCTTGACATCCAAGGGCTCCAATTCAATAGTGAAGTTCAATTATGAAAATAATTCCATGTTAGCTAAAGCAGATATTCTCAATCAGTAATTCATACAGATCAGAATAAGTTGTCATGAATAATCAATTAAGAATTCTACTAATAATTATCGTTTCTATATTTTTACTTGGTGTTGAGAGAGGCACTCTGAATCTGACTGAACAGCAACTTAGAGATAAACAAAGAAGAATTCAGGAAATAATTCTTCTATCTCAACAAACGAATAAGCAACCAAAACCGATTCGAGATCAACGCGAAGCAAGAATGCAGCAGAATCGCTATACACCTGTCAATCTTACGATTTATCCTAGAACAGTCTATCGAGAACTACCAAACGTTCCAAAACAGAGGAGATTCCATAACTAATCGTTACTTACTGACCAGCCCCTCAAACAAACCTAACTCTGAGATTTATTGAAATAACGAGAGACAATCAGAGTTGATAAACTGATTTTGCAGTCCCACTAAAAATTTGATCTTTCTCAACTTCACTCAGCTTCAAATTATGGGCAATTTTCTTAAAGAAGTTCCAGATCGTTCTGTAGGAAACACACTCTTTATCAACCGGGAAATTGCTTTCAAACATACATCTTTCAATTCCAAATAATTCAATCGCCTGCACATAATGTTTCTCCAACCGCTCACAGAGTTCATCAGAGCTAATCGGCCGTGGTCGCTGGTTTCTGTGAAAAGTAGGCTCCCAATCATTCACTCGCTGTTGCGCTCCGCCAAGTTTCAAAAAAACATTTTTTTGTTTGGAGACCTTTTCGAGGCATTCTCTCCACGCTTGCTCATTCAGATCAATCCGGCCACCCAAGTGATTTGCAATAATGGTCACTTCTGGATTCATCGCTGCCAATTCAGCCAATTTGGGCAGCCGTTTATAGTCCGGTGAGTAATTGTCATAAGTGAGCCTCATTTCTCCCAAGACTTTGAATCCGTCCAGAAATTCCGAATTCAAATCACTAGGAAAGGGACTTCGGATGCCCCGAAAATTTGGAGAAGCCATTTGTAAAGATTCCAGGACGCTTTTAACCTTCTTACCCAAACTCAAATCAGCATAACTGAAAATTCCAGCACAGATCTGGGTATCCCCATAGAGTCCTGAAGCACTCATTGCCGCAACACCATTCGCAAATTCAACCTCTCCAACAGCTTTCAACTCTTCTGGGCCTTCTTTTCTGTAGAAAGCAGCACACTGCGCAAACACTGTGTGGGTGATTTTATGGCCAGATGTCAGAATTTCATTGGCAAATTCTTCAGTCAGATACACCTTCTGTAAAAAATCTCTGTGTGGTTGGAAGGTGATTTTACGCAGATCCCAAAGATGATGATGAGGATCAACAATTGGTAATTCTGGATCCAATACGTCTTCTGGCTCTTCTTGAGCTAGCCATTCTTCCAAATAACGATCATCCAAAATCTTCGTCATAGATCCCCTTACTCAGATCAATTTACTCATGTGCCTGGAGCAATCAAAAATACAGATTAGTAATCAACGCTTGTATACTGTAACCGCTCAATGATCTGAGCTGCGGCATTAACTCGAGCACCAATGTCTTTCCCTTCTTCTGTTTTAAAATACGCTTCCCAGTTATCTAAAGCCGCAAAGCTTTCAAACCACACCTCTGCAACATACAACTTCCAATTTGAGCGATCCTGCCAAAGGGTCATATCTGACGCCCCAGCTTTGCGAAGATGTTGATCATAGATTTCTCTGTGCAGGCTCAAGAATTCCTCGAGATCATTAGGTTCCCAAAAATAGCGTTCAACTACAGCCATAAGACCTCCTCAAAATTCAATGAATGGAATGGTACTAGAAAATCAGACTTATGAATCAAGTAGAAGCTACGGTCAAGAAGGATTATAAAATCGTCTCTACAGGGGAGTTCATTTTCTGGCGTTGGTACTTAAGAGTTTTTTTATCTTCTGGATAAGTAGTTTCAAAGAAACTTCAAACATCGTTTTTGATTTGCTGTAGCAAAGCGTTTTACGATGGTGTCTGGCAAAATAATGCCTGATTTTGCAGTTGAGGGATTCGATTTGTGTGGTAAAGGTCTTTCCTGAGTAATGCTTGGCCTGTGGAGTGAGATTCTCATAGGCCTTCAGAAAGTCCGTGCCATAGCCCATCGGCAGTAGTTGCTGGATCTGCTCCCAAAGAACCCTTGAAATCGAATTTAAATTTTTAGATTGGTAAGTTGATTGCGTTAAACAAATTTTTTCTTCGAAGTCCTATCTCTATTTATCTAGTAAATAATGCTGTGAATTTTGATTGTCTTCTCCAAGCTAAATAAAGCAAGCATGCAACTAAAATTATTGCTTCAACGATACCTCTCTGATCTAAAAATAAATTATATAAGAATATATTGATTACTATCGGTGAAGCTAAAACAATAGCAAGTGTAGTATATAAATTAAAAAGGATCATACCACCTATTATGAACTCAGAAATTTTTACAAATGGAAACATATATCCTGTTGCATCTAATCCACTCATAAATAATGAACAAGGTTCGCAATCGAATTTTTGACCACCAGGCACAAAGTCAAATAAGCCATTTAGGCCACCAACAATCATAAAGATTGACCCAAACAGCACTCTTGAGAGAATTTCAGCATATAGCTGCTTATCATTAACTATTTTCTTATCATGAACCAAGGAGTTATAGAGTATCCCATATGCAATACAAGCGAAGATTCCGGCAAGAATATAGAACGCAGAACCATCTTTGAGATAGTCAATAAAACTACTAAGGACGGACGAAGTAAAATATGAATCGTTCATTGAAACCTTAAAAAATTAATTGGTCAAATGTTTATCCACTGCTGTCATTTCATTTCTGGCAGCTACAAACTGGATCCACTTTTATCACTCATGTCTTTATCGAAACCGAGCATATTGAGTTCAGTTCGAGAACTCTCAAACTATGCGAGGGAGAAACTGGATCTGGAAAGCCACACCAGGTTGAGCGCTGTGAGAAATACTCAGTCGCGATCAGAAGCTTCTATCATGGACATAAAGGATTCTACCTCATCAAAGGGGAAACACTAGACAATCCATCCCCAATTTAACCGAATTTACATCTATCCACCAAGAACAAAGTTCCTTGGATTGAGATCCCTAGTGGAGTTCAGGTCTTTGAAGGAGATAACAATGCAAAGAGGTATGGTCAGAACGAAGCCTGGGAAAACTAATGAAAGCTATCAGTTGATTAAATTATTTCTGGCTAGAAGCTGTGCGAGTAGTTAGCGAAAGGGAAAAGAAAATTTCAAAGAATTTGGTGGGCTACAGGTGGGGCGGTAACAAAAAATGACCGGCAGAATGCAGGTAATTCTTGGTTATTAATGGAAAGGAGGATGGAGCGAGAAACGGGGTTCGAACCCGTTTTTACAAAGTTTATCCAAACCCAATAAATTCCTAATCAATCCCAGATTTTATGAAGCCTTCCTGTCTTTTTTACCTTCACTTTTAATCACTCATAATCTACCATCTTCCTTGTTTTTGGTGGGGCAGTAGGTGGGGCAGTTTTCACCTAGCCCAAGTTTTCAATTCCACCACTCAAGGGTAAAGGGTAAAATGGCTAGCCGTCAACGCCATACCACAAAATATTCGGGTATCTTCTATCAACTTGACCGAAGTGGAAACAAAGTCTTCTTTCTGCGCTACAAGATTCCAGAAAATAAAAAGCTGATTGAAGAACGTGCAGGTTCCGAAGTTCATGGCTGGACTGCAGCAAAGGCGAATCTTCTCCGAGCAGAAAGGCTTTCCGGCAAAAGCGTTTCAAATCAAGAACGCAAACTAGTTGAAAAAGAGGTCAGATCGAAGACCCAGTGGACACTCGAAAAACTTTGGCTGGAATATTCTGAATCCAAAAAAAGTGACCCTAGCAGGCCCTACAAATCTTTTGAAGCAGACGAAGACCGATTCCTCAAGCATTTCCCAACAATCTATCAGCTACTTCCTGAACAAATCGACCATGTTTGCTTTGAGCGTTGGCGTCGAAAAATTGCTAAGGGACGAAGTCCCACAACCGTAGCTCATTGTCTAGAATTGTTACGCCGAATTGTTCGCTTTGGAATTGAACGCAGCCTATGTAGTGGGCTTCCATTCAAACTAACCATTAGAAAACCTAACAACACTACAACTGAATATCTGGAACCGGAGCAGCTTCGGGATTTATTACAAGCCCTGGACACTGAAGAACCCATTACGGCGAATATGTTCCGCTTTGTTTTGTTCACTGGATTAAGAAGAGGTGAACTACTGAAGCTGGAATGGGGTGACGTAAATTTTGAAAACAAAGAATTGCTTTTAAGGGATACGAAAGCAGGTTCAGACCAAACTCATCCACTTTCTGAACAAGCTCTAGAAATTTTAAGTAACCAGCCCAAACACGCTTCTGGTTGTGATTATGTTTTTCCTTCACCTCAAGGTTGTCAGTGGGCACGATCTACTCTTGACCGTGTTTTCAAAAGGGTAGCTGCAAAAGCGAAACTTCCGGAAGGATTTCGGCTTCTACATGGTTTGCGTCATCAGTACGGCTCTATGCTGGCAGAATCTGGAGCAAACATTGTGGAACTTCGCGACCTATTGAGGCATTCAGACGTTAGGGTTTCCCAACGATATCTGCACAGTTCTGACGAACGCCTTCGAAGCATGACCAACAAGCTTGGGGCTAATCTGATTTCAATTTCTCAGATACCAACAGAAGAAACGAAAGCGCTTCCTTTAAAGCAAGGGACCAAATGAAACTTCGAGCGCAGAAGTCACTCAAAACGGCAGCAAAATATCTGGGCTGGAAGGTTGAAACGCTTTTGGAAATTGCAGCAAGAGGACGGATTCAGCCGTTAGTCTATTTAAGATATCAAACGGCTGTAGCAGGTGAAATGAAAATTCCTACTGCAGAAGAAGTCAAAGATTTAGAAAGATACGAAAAGTTGGGCATGGGGGTTTTCAGTGTGGGGGAAGTCAACTTCTTTGTGCCACTGCCCCCACCAAGCGAAACAGACCGTTTTTATCTAAGCCAAAGATATTGGGAATTAATTTTATCTGGGAAAGAAGAAATTGAAGTAATTTCGACTACAGTTGCTCACCACCACCACTTACCTCCAAGCAAGTCAGGCTATCAATGGAATGTGAACTTTGAACAACCGTTTCCTGTTGTAACTCTGGATGATCTTTTCTTCCTGTCTAGTGAACTGGACAAGCTCAAAGCACCCACACAAAAATTTGACGCTTTTGAAGAACTCCTTGAACGTATCTATAAAGCAAAACCAGAATTCACAAATTTAGAAATCTGGGAAGCTTTGCTAAATGATTTCTCAAAGGGCAAAAGGAAATTCGACGTTGATATGATACTTCAAAAGGTAGAACCTCCTAGTGGTCCAAAAAAGTTACGTAAGTTTTTCTGGAAAGCTTCTTTAGGGCAGAAAAAATTACGTTCAGCCTCTTATAACACTTTTAAGAACAAAATGACGAAGGTGAAGGCCAAAGACAAATAACAAATTGCAAAATTTATAACAATATTTCTAGATCAATTTGGACATATATCTAAAAGTTAAATTTATTTGTTTAAGGAAGATAAACTTATATATTTTTCATTTTTATTTTGTTAAATAGTCTTGTCTTATTAGTTTTGATTATTACAAACTATCAATTATAGTAATATGCAAAGTAAAGTAACAAAAAAACAAGTCTTTATCTCCGAAGATTATGGTAGTTTTCAAGCCAAATTTATGGCAGGGGAATTAGAAATTACACCCAATCATCCCAATCATTTTATTGACCGCAGTGGAGTCTATATATGGTCTCTTGAATATAATAATAAACAATTAATATATTATATTGGACGAACCAAAGATTTTGGTAAGCACATACAACAATGGGCAAATTCATATAAAAAGGGTACTGGATATATTAACAATCCTGGAAAACTAAAGAATGGAAATAGAGATATGTTATTTCCATGTGATATTTGCCCTATGAGCCGAGACACGCTAAAGATATCAAGTAATGAATTTAAGAAAACTATCTGGCCTAAAACTTTTCTTCCAAGGTGGGAAAATAATCATAAGAATATCAAACAAAAACTTTGTGATATGTTGAATTTATTCAGGATTTATTATGTTCCATTAGAGGATGATAGAGAGAGGAAATTATTGAAATCTTCCTTGGGTCTATCATTATTTAATTCAGATGAATATTTCATTTCCCATTTCATGAACGAAATAGATTGGCTTACCTTAGCTAAGGATGACATAGAATTAGAAAATAATAGCAACCAGACACTAATCTTTGAGATTAAAAATAACGATAAGTTCTATGGATTACCAAAAGAGATTGCTTCGCCGATTAACTACTTAACTTTAAAAAAGTCTATTTATTTCGAAGAACTAAGACAGTTATTTATTAGTCTTAAAAGCCCAGGCATTAAATAAATATTAAATAGAATCTATATTGCTGAAATAACGTATACTCAAGTTGAGAAATAGTACGTATCACTATTAAAATTTATGAAATTTTCTGGGAAAAATCTTATTTTATTCTAATTTTCCTGCCAACTGAACTTCTCTATTATTTATTGCTACGGAGATGACTTTGGAAGCACACCCTACGTACCCATTGAAAAAAATCACCAAGCATTGTCTTTTTTTGTCCTAAAATGACGCATTTCAGTCATTTTGGGAAAATCCTGTGGTGAAATAAAGCGAACTAACGTGATTCATTGTTTTCACAGCTTTACCAACAAAAACTACAGGAACTGAAATGCCTGAACAGACTGAATACCTTTCCCCACGACAAGTCAGCCAATTAACTGGAATCGAAGCTGGAACCCTAGCTAATTGGCGTTGGTCAGGCAGAGGCCCAGACTTCGTTCGACTGGGTCGAAGCATTCGCTACCCCAAGCAAGACCTTCAGCACTGGATTGAAGCACAACGTCAAAAGCCTCTGCGCTGAGAGGGGCATTCATGGAGCACGTGTCCCTAGCCCACCGATTTAAAAGGCTTTGTTCTCTGGTTCATGCCAAGGAAACTGCGTCCGGTCAATTCATGGGGGTATGTCCCAGTCATGAAGACAAAACGGCAAGCCTCAGTCTTTCTAAGACTGAAGGCAAAATCCTACTTCATTGCTTCGCTGGTTGTCAGCTTAAGGAAATACTAGCGCTCTTACATTTGGAAGAACGGCACCTTTTTGAAGGAACAAATACAATTCCAAGCCTGAATGGAAGACCAGTTTCCAATTCAAGACCGAAAACCCTTCAATTTAATGAAGTAGAGCGCTACACCTACGAACAACCAGACGGTACACCTCAGTTTGTTGTAGTTCGAAAGGAAGCCACCGTTTCCGAAGGCAAGCGTCACAAGAAATTTTCCCAATCTGGAATTTCTTCAGACGGTTCTTTGACTTGGAAAATGACCGGAATCAAACGCCTTCCTTATCGTTTGCCAAAGCTGAAGCAGGCCATTGAAGGCAGAAAGCCAATTATCTTTTTGGAAGGGGAAAAAGACGTTCATTCTGGGGAGGAGCTTGGATTCGTCGCAACTACATTGCCTGGGGGTGCTAAGCAAACAGGTGGTGATAGTTTGGCTACCGAATGCTCGCATTGGCTGAAAGGCGCAGACATTATTCTTTGCCCGGATAATGACGAAACAGGCATAGCTTGGCAGCAAATGCTCGGTGTCAAATTTCAAAAATTAGCTAAGCGGTTACGATGGCTTCAACTGCCTGAGCTTGAGAACAAGCAAGACCTTACTGATTGGATTGCCAAAGGCGGAACATCTGAAGACCTTCAAACTCTAATTGACCATGCTCCAGATTTTCAAATTTTCCAAGAATCAACAGAAGAAAAGCCCAAAATTTCCACGCTCCGAAGTTTATCAATTGGCGAGCTGCTAACACTCGAACTTCCTGAAAGGAAATGCCTCCTGAACCCTTGGCTTCCTCAACAAGGACTAGCCATGGTATATGCCCCAAGGGGTGTTGGAAAATCATGGTTCACTTGGCAAGTGGCCCTTTCTGTTGCCACAGGAACTAAGTTTTTGAATTGGGAGATTCCTGAACCAAAGCGAGTTTTATTGCTCGACGGCGAAATGCCCGCCGCTGTTCTTCAGGAACGTTTTCGACAATTAGTGGAATCCTTACCCGAAGACCCACCTGAAGACCTACCGTTATCGATTCTGACACCTGACTTTCAGGAATTTGGAATGCCTGACCTTTCAAGTGAAGAAGGGCAAACAAAACTCGAACATCTGGTCAAGAAAGGCGATTTGGTCATAGTCGACAATATTTCCACTTTGATTCGGAATGGACGGGAAAACGAAAGTGACTCTTGGGTACCCATTCAGGCTTGGGCGCTTCGTCAAAGGGCACAAGGAAAGACAATTTTATTTGTTCACCACGCTGGTAAAACGGGTGACCAAAGGGGCAGTTCAAAGCGAGAAGACGCCTTGGACACAGTTATTAGTTTGAAGCGGCCCGAAAATTATTCTACTGAAGAAGGTTGTCGCTTCGAAGTCCATTTCACCAAAACTCGTGGTTTCTATGGTGCTGATGCTGAACCCCTTGATTTACGACTTCAAACTAATCTTGCCGGTCAGCTTGAATGGACGGCAATGACCATAAAGGAATCGACCTATGAACAGGTCGCAGGATACCTTAGCGAAGGATTTAAACAGACCGAAATTGCGAACAAGCTTGGCATTAGCCGGCAGGCGGTCAACAAACATTATCAGCGGGCAATGGATTCAAGAAAGGCGGTTTTGTCAACCCGAAGCTTTCCCTAGGGGAGTTGACAGGTTGACAAATGACCCTTGACGCATCACCACAAGTTGACAAGTCTGTTGACATAATGTTGACAAAAGCAGTAAGAGAAAACTTGCCAAACCAGAAAACATAGGACTGAAAAGGCTAATTAAAGAACGCAAGCAGAAGGCAGATAAAGTTGACGAAGTGGTTGAAGAAGGGTTGATAAATTTGTCAACCGACCTGTCAACCAAGGATCTATTTTCAAGAGGAGTGGTTGACAAAACCAACATAGGTTTCAATCCCAGAACTGGCCACATTACTAATCAAGTTTCATATAGTTGACCGGCCTGTCCAAGCCCAAGCAAAGAGCAATTTAGTTGTGAGGCCTGTGCCTTTATCCGTTGGGTGGCGTCTGCAAAATCTGGGGATCGTTGGCCGCTTGACCCGGATTGGATTCCATTAGCAAGAGAACTTCGGGAAGCTGCTGACAAACGAATCCGCAAGCGCCACTGCCACTTGCGGGTCTGGCTCAATATCGAAAACGAATTAACGGTAAAGGTTCGATTGACTCCTACCCAGAATAAAAAGCTACCTTGACAGATCTCTGTATTGGGTAGTTATCACCTCAAAATTTGGCTTTGTAATAAGAATTTCGAATTTCGTGAAATTAGAGGGGGGGCACCTCCTGGAAGGAAGAAATGACGGTAGGCCTCAAGGTCGAAGAAATAGCAGAACGCTACGGTGTTACCCCCAGACGGATTCAGCAAATGGCCCAAGAAGGTTTTTTTGTACGGGTAGCCCGTGGAAGATATCTTCCTAAAAATGAAGCAATTGAGTTTCTGCAAGAACCTAAAGAAGAGCTGTGCCCAAGCTGTGGATCCACAAAAAGAGAACCAACATGTCAGGAATTGTTTCAAGAAAACAAAGACAAGGCGCCAATCGAATACGTGGCCCTTTGGTTCGCAGGCAGTTTGTTGGAAGATTTTCAAAACCAAACCGAAGCGCATGGCAAGGTTTGGTCAATTGGGCTTCTGAATCCCACTGACATCGCCGCAATTGGGAAGGCAACAATTATGTTAGCGAACGCCTCCAGAACGCAAGACCTAGGCTTATCACCGGAATCTGAAGAAGACCGTCAGGAAATTGGAACCCTGGCTATGAGCGTTGTTCTAGATGAAAGGGAAAAGCGCAACGATGATACCCGGTTCATTGCAGAACGGAATCTTGATTGGCTAAGAAATCACTGCAAGTCAGCACAAAAACAAATTTCAGGTAGGTGAGGATAGAGCACGGCAGGGGGGCAGGGGACCAAAGGTTCTGGCCAAAGATAGTTCAAGGTGGTTTTGCGCCCAACCTTGATTGATTTCTAGTAACAAGAACCTTTGCATTTCGTTTCAACGCCCGTTTATTTCATACAAAGCGAATGCTCAAGACCAGAAGCAGACTGATTTATTGCAAATCCTAAAAACTGATAAGATTTATTATAAACATGACTGCGTAATTAAATAGATAGGAGAATCACTGAATCCTTAGTTTATAAAATGTCATCTTATTAAAATAGAATAATTGTCAGTCACTAGCATTCTTTGCAAGTAATTCTATCAATTTTCTTTGTTCGGGAGGAAGAGAAGAAAGAAAATCTTTCGGGTTACCTCCATGCTCATTAAGGAATTGTTCTATTCTAGAAGCTGAGCCACTTAATAAACCAACTATTTCATTCTGGTCCTGATTCTTTTTTTCATAAATATGAGCTGATATACTTCTTTTCACAGTATCTTCTGTAGGAGCAACAAAAGAAAGCCTTCCTGAATCATGTTGAGCTAGTTTGATTTCATTAAATAGTGCATCTAAAAAAACATTATTAGAGGAGCCAGAAATATAAAGAGCAGCTTTTGCACGAGTCATTGCTGTAAATAATTTGTTTCTAGTGCGAATCAAACTTGTTTCATTTCTAGTTTCGTCAAGAGAATCAGCTTTGAATATAAAAACTATATTTGATTCATTCCCTTTGGCTCTAAACACATGAGTGATTGTTACATGACCATCAAGTTTAAACTTTGCTTGTTCAATTTCACCAGCAATATGGCACGCAATATTTTTACTTTCTAATTCTGCTTCTATGCGATTAATAAGTGACTTGCCGACGTACATTGATATTATTTGAATATCATCTGGAAGAATGCCATTATCAAGTAACACTTTAATTTTTTCAGATATACCAGAAAGTTCTTTTTGGACCGAATCATATTTTTCACAGACAACTAATTTTCGATCTGGAAATCCATCTTCTACAATAGAATTTTGTTTATCTTTTTCGCGATGTAGAATAACTGATTCATTAGGTTTAATTTCATCATCCTCATGCATGCTTTCAACAATAAACCCCCAATCTTTCCATGCTTGAACTGAATAATTAAATTGAACAGCGCCACCTATTCTGTACAAACCTAACCCAACTGCAATTGCACAGTTAAGAATTTGCCTCTGATTTCGATAACAGATTCTTAAAGATAGATCTTTCTCAATATCACCATCATAGGTCCCCATCAAATCTTCGATATTCGGATTGCCATCTTTATCGAGCCCAAACAATTTTGCAGTATCTGGCATTGAGATATCAGCTATATTTTGAAATTCGTCGTAAGCCCAATAAATTCTCTTGGGTTGCTTTGCAATCAAATATGAAAGCTCATAAATATGACGATAAAAGTCTTGTCCCTCATCAATCAAAACACAATCAAATATTGGATATATTTCATC
>JACLAC010022724.1_pt1 | contig 39943 bp, 27 predicted proteins | sample 8027881 | NCBI WGS metagenome assembly JACLAC01 (sample SAMN15725517, study PRJNA655200) | protist metagenome | isolation source: fluorescence activated cell sorting (FACS) single amplified genomes of... | place: Spain: Blaines Bay Microbial Observatory, Mediterranean Sea | collected 2016-01-19 | reverse complement strand
TTCCGCCAATTGACCAATGTCGGCATCATCAAGATTGAAATCTCCCGCTCCACCACCTAGTCCGATCGACCTGTTCGTCGTCATCGGCTGCAGCAGGATCGTGCCTGAACCAGTGATGGCGTCGTTAATCGTAATGTCGTCGGCAGTTAGAGTAACGTTGTCCTGGTCAAGATTATTCGCTGCCACGATGGTCAGAGTGCTGGCTGGTGTTGTGATCGAAACGTCGACAGTTGTTGTGTCCAGATCCGTACTGTTGAGTGTGTCAATCCTGAGGTCTTTGGTTGTCGAGATGATAATTTCGCCAGCATCTCCTGATCCTGTGGCGGTTGCAAAGAGCGCTCCGTCCCGGTTGGTCATACCGCCAGATGTGTCTCCAATTATAACCGTAAACGCGTTGGATGCCGTAACAGCACCATCCGCAGAGATTTCACCCCCGGTCAAAATAATATCGCCGGAGATCACTGTCCCTGAACCCGTTGAAGAACCGGTCTGTGGCGTTTGCGTTCCGAACACACCTCCCGTTCCAGCATCCAGTGTGATGGACCCGCTGGTGATATTGGATGCACCACTGGCATCACCGGTTTTCAACATCTCAGCAACGTTAATTGAGCCTGCCGTAGTAGATAAATTAATACTTCCAGTATCGCCCGAAGCATTGTCAACGGTGGTGATACCAGTTAGACCATCGATACCGCTTCCAATGGTGAAGCCATCGTCTTCGTTTGTCAGAGTGAACGAATTTCCGGATCCGAAAACGACACCGGCAACAGACGAAATGGCACCCGCATTGTCGAGCAGGACGCTTCCTGCAGCCTGCACTGCAAGATTGGCCACACTGAGCGAACCCGCCCCAACGTCGCTTATTGATGCACCGGTTATCAAACTGAGAGTTGCCACGTTCGCGGGAGATACAACTTCGGATGAAATCTCGAAGGTTCCAGCGGCTGAGTGTCCGATGCGTAGAACAGAAGCAGTGATGACGTCCAGTTCAGCGTCGGATATTTCCAGTTCATTGGTGGTGCCGGCAGTGCCACCAACCTGAATGGACCTCCCATCGCGATGTTGTCGCAACAGAACGGTCTGCCCCGTGGCAGTAATGGTTCCGTCCAGCTGCACATCGTCAGCTTGAACTGAGAGCGTGCCAGCGGTGGAACTGAGAGTGACTCCTGGATTCAGAGAAAATGGTAATGAACCTGTCGCGTCGGGCGCGGTAACGGTAATTGCCGTCGTGCCGCCCGACGTCAGATTCTGATTAAGTACCAGCGGATTGGCAACGTCAATTGTTACGGAACTCTGAGCGGTAATCGCACCATTCTGAGTAAGTGTGGCTGCGGCGAAATCTACAGTCCCACTTGAGTTAACAGTGCCTGTCACGGTCGTAGTCGTAGCCGTCGTCACCTGAAGATCGCCGCTCGTCACATTATCAACCAGAAAAGCTGAATCGGCAGTGACCGTTAGAGACGAGTCGATATCAACGACCCCGTTTATGGTAGCCGTCGTGGCCGAAGATACCGTGACTGACTCAAGATCGTCCGCTTCGACGGCACCAATATCTCCCAGCGTTATATTTCCAGTGCCCGCCGTCAGGGTCAGCGACTCGGCTGTGGCACCGACCGTGCCATCCAGGGATCCAGTGATCTGAATGGATCCCGCTCCTGCGCCCGTCGTCAGAGTCAGGCTGAGCCCGTCGGCAACCGTGACGTTTCCACCAAGCGTGAGATTCGTACTGGTCGTTGTCAGATTGGCACCAAGTCTGATATCAGCAGATTGAATATCAATTGAACTTGTAGACGCACCGTCGATTGCCGCGTTGACGGTAGTCGTTTCAATAGTCGAGTCGATCGTCAATCCGTCGCTAAGCGTTAAAGCGGCAGAGATCAGTACTTCCTGCCCGGTGACGTTCATGCCGGCCGATGAGTCAGTTGCGGTCAGTCGATTGAAATCTGTCGTCAGTACTTCGCCGCCGCCGCCGCTACCACCACTGACTGTGTCGCCATTGATCCGAACTTCGCTCCCGCCGCCGACGGTTACCTCCGCCACGTCATCCTGCGCACCGAGCATCAGGTCGAGGACTCCAGCGTTGAAACCGGCCGACACCGTCAGCACCACACGATCTTCCAATCGCGTAAGACCAAGCTGCGTGTAGCGATCCGGCTTCTTCGGTTTCCGATCCGGCTGATACCGGCGGCTCCGAATCCGATCGCTGATTCTCTTCAGCCATGAACTCAACAGCATGACGACGTTTCCTCGACAGCAAACTCAAGCGATTGAAGCGGTGGAACTTCGACCAATTCCACGTGCCTCGATCTGATGAACTCTTTAGAAGCAGCTACTCCATCACGACGAAGGGCGGCGGCACCCCGAAGTGCTAAGACGCTGTTCCTAATCAGTGTTTGTAAAAACGGGTGACGCAAATATTTCGCAACTTGATGATTGCGCAAAGTGGACTCGCGGAGCCCAACATTTTCGAATCCGAAAACACGGCTGAACACACAGACCTGCAATGACGGGTAAATCTGTCTGATCAGCGGCCCTGGGAAAAACCGCTCCAGACCACAAAGCATCAATCAGTTCAGCATTGGCGCAATGAGACCACTGCATCGCACCAGAGAATCCGTCCAACTGCAATCCACACAAAGAGTTTCGGCGACGACGTAGCCGAATCAAACCATTATCAGAAGGAGATGATTCCAAAGTCAAACAAGACTTTGCTTCCGTGCCATGTTTGGATCTGTCTTCTTGACTACTATAACCCATCGAACGGACCATCTGCGCAGCCTTTCTATCCTACCGAGAATACAGGTACTAACAGGATCGTCAGGGATGGATCACCCGATCCAGACCGGATCACAACGCGCAGGCGAGGCGGCTTATGGCGCCAAATGCGGATGCACTGGTTAGATCGAAACTGATGAGTCTAGTTCCTGCTTCAGCCAAGAATGGCTGCATTTCGGCAACGATCAATCCACACAACTGATACGCGTTAACCCGTTATTTTCAAACACGATAGGGCCCATTTATGAATATCACCCAGCTTGAACTGGCGTCTCGCGTTTCGCCCGTCGGCTTGCGTGAAAGAAGGCCGTTCAGACGTCCAAGTCGCAAATTCGCCACCCTGGAAGATCATTCTGCGGAACGGAATGCCTTGATGATGGCACTGTTGTCGAGGTCGCCGTTGCCCGCCTGAACCAGATCTTCGAGAAGCTTCTCATGGACAGCAGACATCGGCAGGTTCGCTCCCACCGTCAGACCCGTGTCCAGAATGACCTTTACGTCTTTCAAATGCTGAGCGAGCCGGGCCTGAGGTTTGAACTCCCGTTCGAGCATCTTCTCGCCCTTAGTCTTCATTACGGTCGATGCTGCAGGACCAGCCTGAAGTACGTCCAGCGTTGTCGCCAAATCCAACCCTAGCGATTCGGCAAAAACAAGCCCTTCCGCCAGGACCGCACGGTTCAAACCCAGCACCAGATTCACCGCCAGCTTCATGCGCGCCCCGCTGCCTGCTGGCCCAAGATGAAACGTTCGTTTGGCGAGATCGCCAAACAGCTCGCGACATCGATCGAACGCGTCGACTGGTCCACCACCCATGATGACTACGTCTCCGTCGCGAGCCTGTTGACTCGACCCACCAACGGTTGCATCCAGATAATCAACGCCGAGACCGGCCAGAACGTCAGCAGTAGATTCGACCTCTGCGGGGTTTCCAGTAGTCGTATCGACTATCGTTTGCCCCGATCGCAGTTCTTCTTTCAGCAAGGAAACAACATCCGCAACAACATGAGACGTCGGCAGGCTTAGCAGGATAAGATCCAAACCAGCGACATCTTCCAATCGATTAAGTCCGACACCGCCGGCTTGCGACAACGCGGCGCGGCGATCAGAGTCAACATCAAATCCAAAAACAGACCAGCCACGAGAAAGCAGCCGATCGGCCAGCGCCGTTCCCAGGAGACCTAGTCCTACCAGTCCAATCATTTTCACAGAACACTACCTGATCTTTCAGCCATGACGAACGACGTTCCAATTCCTGACGACACAGAGCCGGATAATAAGCCAGGCGACGACGTCAACGCTTCTGTTGCCGCTGGGGATATTGACTCGGAAGCAGAAAACCTTCCGCCGCACGAAAAAGTTCGGAAGTTTCCCACGACGCCCGGCGTCTACCTGATGAAGGACTCGCTCGAACGAGTTATCTATGTCGGCAAAGCAGTCAACCTCCGTAGTCGCGCGGGTAGCTACTTTACAGCCGCCGCCGCGACCGATCGTCGTACGGTCGATCTGATCCCTGAAATCGCCGACATCGACTTCATTCCGGTCGACAGCGAAGTCGACGCCCTGCTGCTCGAAGCACGACTGATTAAGGACATTCAGCCCCGGTTCAATTCCGAGCTGAAAGACGACAAGACTTTCCCGTATCTGCAGATCTCAACGCACGAAGATTTTCCGCGTATCGAGTTCACTCGGACGCCGGCAACCAGGGGCGTCAAACTTTACGGACCATTTACCAGCGCGAAGAAACTGCGCGGCACCATTTCAGTCCTGCAGAAGATCTTTCGATTTCGCAACTGCACGCTCGACATCGAAGATGGCGACGAAAAGTGGCGGTGGTTTCGTCCGTGTCTCCTGGCGAGCATTAACCAATGCACCGCACCCTGTAACCTGCGCATCAGCAAAGAAGATTACAAACGCGACATTCGCCGCTTGAGAATGTTTCTTGACGGAAAAAAGGACCGGTTGTTCAAAGAGCTGCGAGCGGAAATGGAGTTCGCATCAAGCGAGTTGAAATTCGAACGTGCCGCCAGAATTCGAGACGAGATTAAAGCCCTCGACGCCTTGAATTTAAGTGGCAGCCTGGATGAAGACGTCCAGCCGGAAGTCTTCTACATCGATCCAAAGAAAGGTGTCGAAGGACTGCGTCGAACATTCAAACTACCCCATGCACCGCGCCGGATTGAGGGCGTCGACATCGCCCACCTGCAGGGCGGAGAAACCGTAGCCAGCCTCGTTCAATTCATTGATGGGCTTCCCTTCAAACATGGTTACAAGCGGTTCAAAATTCGAACGGTCGCCGGAGTCGACGACTTCGCCTCGATTCACGAAGTAATTTCACGGCGCTTCCGACGCCTGTCGCAGGACGGCGAGCCGTTTCCGGACCTACTCCTCATTGATGGCGGCAAAGGGCAACTCAACGCAGCCATGGATGCCATGCGGGCACTGAACATTGACCCGCCGTTTACAATTGGACTGGCGAAACGCGAAGAAGAAGTCTTTCTGCCCGGAATCTCCGAACCGAAAATTCTCAGCCGACACTCATTCGGCCTGAGGCTTCTGCAATACGTACGTGACGAAGCTCACCGTTTCGCTCAGCACTACCACCACATTCTCCGCAACAAATCAACTTTTGACGAATAGCGAATCAACGATGGCAGAAATTCTTGTCTCGGAAAACATCACCGGCGAAGCGATGACTCGCCTGTACGAAACTCACGATGTCGCCTTCGACCCCAATCTTTGGCAGAACGTCGAGAAACTGGCCAGGCAACTCCATACCGCGCGCGCGATCATCGTGCGAAATCAGACGAAGGTGACCCGAGAACTGATCAAAGCCGCACCCAATCTGCAAATCATCGCCCGGGCGGGCGCAGGTCTCGACAACATCGACACCGAAGCCGCCAGCGAAGCGGGAATCGTCGTAAGCTACACACCGAGCGAGAACTCAATCTCTGTGGCCGAACTGGTTCTCGGATTCATGCTGACAGCCGTCCGCCCAATCCCCAAGGCCTGGCTGCACACTCGCAGCGGTGGTTGGAACCGTATGCAGTTTGTCGGCGGCGAACTGTTCGGCAAAACGCTCGGTATCGTCGGGCTGGGACGGATCGGGCGACTTGTCGCCGAACGGGCTCTGGCTTTCGGAATGACGATCATTGCCCATGACGAATTCATCGATCCAAGCTCACCCTTCGTCGCCGACCTCGGTGCCCGACTGACGTCGCTGGACGATCTATTGACGCAATCCGATTTTGTTTCAGTGCATGTTCCGCTGACACCAGACACACGGAACTGTTTTTCGAGTGAAGCTTTTCAGAAGATGAAATCGTCAGCCTGGTTCATGAACGCTTCTCGAGGCGAAGTCGTCGACGAGGCTGCGTTGCTGCAAGCGTTGAACGAAAAAAAAATCGCCGGCGCCGCCCTCGATGTCCGCTCGAAGGAGCCACCCGAAGACAACGAGTTTGGAAAACTGGCCAACGTCATTCTGACACCCCACATCGGAGCATTCACGAACGAAGCTCAGGAACGAGTCGTCGCCGCCGTGTGCAGCGATGTCGTCGCAATCCTAGCCGGAAACTCAGCCGTCAACGCCTTCAACTTTGCGGAGCCGAAGCGATAAGCTGGGGGCGGCGTCCCAACTGACGTCATTGTTCACCATTTAAAACTTCGCTACCGATCTGCGACCATGAGGGAGCTTACAAGCCGAGAAGTCGCACGGATTCGCATGATGATAACGGATGGCTGCCATCCGAATGAATTCGTCAGCTATTTGAACAGTCTTGATTTCGCTGCACCCGAATCCGATGTCATTCTTCAAACCCCTGGGTATTTCGTTAATCGAAATCCGGGCGACAATTCGACAAAAGCGAAGGATTCGGTTCCTGGGACTTGTGATTTTCGTTGGGGCACTGAGTGTGAGTATTGTATTTTACAAGGTCGGAGGTGAACGGTTCACACTCGTTCCCACAGGAGCGATCCTGTACAGCCTTTTCATGACAGACACTGGACGATTCCTTCCGGCAAAGTGCGTACGGCCGGGGCGGAATCGGCATTGACGATCGGACAACTCTTACTTCGATGTAGCGAGTTTCTGTTCGACGTTGAGAATTTTTCGCGTGGCTTTAGCGTCCTGAGCGAGCAATCGTTTTGATTCTTTAAGTAGAAAGTCTGGATCCATGAAGGGCTCATGACTGATGTCCTGCCATCGGACAAGACCGTCTTGATCAATCAGGAAGGTTCCATGCAAGGCCTGCTGTTCGAAGTCGTCGTAAGCTCGCCAGGCTTTGAAAACGTCCAGTTTTTCGTCAGACACCAGCGGAAACGGCATTCCACCTTTGTAATTATCGATCGACTGCTTGAGATCCTTCTGCGAGTCCGTGCTGATGCCGACCAGCTCGAAGCCGGCTTCTGCATATTTCTGAGTTGCCGGGGCAAACTTCTGGAGCTGCTCGGCACAATGCAGGCAGCCGTACCCTAAATAGAAGATTACGACGACTGGCTTCCCTTGATAGCTTGCCAGCGAGAACGACTTTCCATTCGTGTCCTTAAGCATCCAATCTATTGCTGGCATCGGTTGCCACCGAAACGGTCCGAGTGAGTCCATTGCGGGGCGATCACCAAAATCGTTCGGACGGTCTTTGTGAATTCTCCAGTCATCCGGATAGCCGAGAGCTTTAGCGATCGTAGTCAACCGGTCAAACACTGGAGAACCAAACTGTATATCGCCAGAGATTTTACGCAGTTCATCGAACGCTTTTCTGGCTTCGTCTTTCTTTTCATTCTGCCAGAGAATTTCAATTTTTCCCGCGAGAGGATGAACTCGCTTCTCACGACTCTTAAGGTACGACTCCAGAGTCTTCGCGGCGTCCTCTTTTTTGCCGATCGTGTTTTGAACTTTGGCCAGAACAAGTCCGTCGGCTCTGGCTTTCCTGAGTTGAGTTACGGCTACCTGCAAATCGTCCTTCGCAATTGCCTGGTGCCCTTCGATCGCTGCTACAGCCTGTTTGATCGGCGTACGTGGATCCGGTTTTGGTCGCGGTTTGGAAGGTGGTACTTCAGGCTTCGGTGGTGGCTCGGGGATGCGATCTTTCTCGGCTTTCAGTCGGCGTTTTTCAGCATCCGCCTTCTTTTTCTTCAATGCCTCAGCGGCTTTCTTCTTTGCTTCCGCTTCATTCTTCTGATGCTCTTTTTCCGCCTTTTGAAGTCGCTCATCCAGCAGCGACAGCACATTCTGAACTTCTTCATCGTCATCAAGCCGTGCCGCTGCGATACCGAAATATCTCAGCCGTTTGAGCTGTTCTTTGGCCACTTCAGTTTCTTCGAGATAAGGCTGTCTGCAGAGGCTCGCCAGAAGTTCCCATTGCTCATAACGAAACAGTTCGTCAAAGAGTCTCAGTCGACCGTAGTAAGCGCTGCCCCTCTTCGAAAAAGTATTGAATTTCGGGTGGCGTGGCAGCTCGGTCATGTTCATGGCAAGGTCGACCGCATCCCGCCATCGGCCGATATGCCCCATGTTTCGAATCAGCCATTCGTTGTTATGGGCGAAGTTGTGAATTTGATCGGGCATCACCCGGTCACGCATCATGTGGGAATGGTCAACCCGCGCAGACGCTTCCTGCTGCCATACGGCGTCCGAGTAGCGTTTCTCTCGCGAATAAATATGCCCGGGCATGTGCCACATATGAGCAATGCCTGACGCCGCGGCACCGCACTTAGCTGCGGAATTCAACGCCTTGGCCGAATCTTTGTAGTCCCACAGGTGAATGCGAAAATGGTGGACGGGATGCAGCGGCTCGATCTCCAGGACTTCATTCAGTGCTGCGTTGGCATCGTCGTAGGACAGCTTGAGGTCACTCCGATATCGATACATCGCGAATGCTCGAGCCGCTTTCACTTCGAGGTTGTCGGGAAACTCTTTCACCATTTTCTCGACTGAGGCAAAGTACGTTTTTGTTTTGTCGGATTTCTTCTTTGACTTGCTGTTGAGATAAGCGTTCCACGCGTCGATCATCATGCCTTCGAGCTTGCCGGCGCTGCTCTTGCGTTTAATTGCTTCCTCCATGAATGACTTGGCGCGTTTCGCGTTTGAGCCATTGGCTCGTGCCATGCCCCAGTAGGCGATCGCGCAGTCAGGATCGAGCATCGCCGCCTGGCGGAAAGAACGTTCAGCTTCGAGATACCAGTATCCCCAAAGCTGTCCCATGCCTTGCCGAACGAAGTCAGCAGCTTCCGGATTTTTTGTCGTGACGTCGAACTCGACCTTGCCGGTACCTTCCATCAGGTAGGCCTTCTGTCGAGGCCCTTCATTGAACGCCTCGCCATGAAACGAATGGCCCGCCAGGACGCCAGATTTCGACTCGTCGGCGTTCGGAATTTCAGGATCCGATTCACTGGTGCTGGTTTCTTCAGCAGTTGCCAGTGTCGATCCAACCGACAATGAAAGCGCGATCAACCACACATGGACATGTGCAACACTGGACTTCTTCACCGCTGACTCCTGAAACTTGTTGCCGATCGACTAAACGCTGGAACAGAACTTTCTGCTACAAATACACGACTCGGCCTGCTTTGAAAACTCCGCCCTGCATTACTGCAATGAATCGACTGCGGTCCTGCAGAATTGAGAGGTCAGCCACGACGTCTCCATCGACTACCAGAACGTCCGCCAGCTTGCCGGCAGCCAGCGTCCCGAATTCGTCGCTGCGGCCCAAAATCTCCGAGCCCGTTTTCGTGGCACACATGATCACGTCCAGTGGTTTCAATCCGACGTACTTCACAAAGAAGTCAAGTTCCTTCGCATAGTCACCGTGAGGGTTCCAGGCAAAGCCATAGTCTCCTCCCATCCCGAGTCGGCCACCGGCTGCCAGAATCCGTCGAGCACTTTCGGATCCGCCTTCCAGGGTTTCCTGGTGACCATCGATCACCGCCTGTGACATGCCGAATTCCGGGCCGCGTTCGATACTCATCTGCTCGAAGTACAAAGCGGGAACCACTGGGACGTCGCGTTCAAGCAGCAAATCAAGCGTTTCGTCGTCGATGAACGTGCCATGTTCGAGCGCGTCGTAGCCGGCCAGCAGCGCATTCTTGATACCTTCGGTGGCTCGGCAATGCCCGGTCACTTTCAGCTGATGGTTGTGAGCGGTCTGCACGACGGCGTGCATTTCTTCAAACGTCATGCACAGCGTGTGATGATCGTTAGTGTCCGGAGCGGCAGCGTCGCCGGTTGGGTATGTCTTGACCCACTCCACACCGTCCTTCACCAGCTTGCGAACCGCCGCACGAGCTTCGTCAGCACCACTGACCAGCAGGATCAACCCTTCCATACCGATCTTGCGGAACTCCGGATTCCAGTCCATCAACCCGCCCGCTCCGCAGATTTCACGGCCACTCGCCGCCAGCCGCGGTCCCGGCACAAGGTCATTCTCGATCGCCTGCTTCAGCCAGTAGTCAATGTTGAACAGGCTGCCGCCGCTGCGAGCCGAGGTGTACCCGCACTCCAGCGCAAGTTTCGCATTACACGCGGCCAGAATCGTGACGTACTCGACCGGGTACTTAATATCGAGATCTTCCAACGCGGCAACGTTAAAATACGTCGGATGAAAATGAGCCTCGACCAGCCCGGGCATAATCGTCCCGCCGCTGGCGTCGATGACTTCCGTATCCTGAGCCACCTCTGGTGCGCCGTCAGCTGCACCCGCGTAAGTGATCAGTCCATCCTCGATGAGCAACACGCCATCCAAAACTGGCGCCGCCCCCGTCCCATCAACAAGCTGCCCGTTTCGAATAATCGTTCTGCCAGTTGCATTCTTCATGTTGGCTTCTCTACGTTGTAGGGAGGAAACAATCGGATTTCGTTGCCGTTTTGACCTGCTATCCAGACGGAGATTTTTCCGCCTCATCGCCATTGAAACATCCCAAAGCCAGCGCTGCCACTCAAGACGGATGACATCTACCGGCGAAGAATCAGTTGTTTGAACATTCAGCCTGCCGACGAACCCTGCCGTTTTGCAATTTCTCACACGCACAACGGTTCAACGGCGCCGGTGCGTTCGCCATGCTGATTCGAAATACGGTAATGACGGCAGCCCTCAGGTTGTGTGTATTCAGCGGGTGGAGTGTCAAATCACTCGCACAGGAAATTCGGCCGGACGGCTCAAAGGCAGCTGAACTTGCTCAATGACAGCGCACCCAACCCGCGCCTTGATGAACGAAATTGACATTCGGCCCGTGAAGAATTTCGGCCAGGATTTCTACGGACTCGACAATTCGCGGGCCAGGGCGGTTGAAGTATTGGTGCCCGTCAGTCAGGTAGATCTGTCCGTTTTGAACGGCTTTCAAACCAGGCCAGCTCGTATGCTCGGTAAGTAGATGCAGTTCCTGTTTCGTTCGTGCAATGTCGAAGCCGCACGGCATGATGACGATGAAGTCCGGATTGGCTGCGACGAGATCGGCCCAGGTCATCCATGGCGAGTGTTTACCGGCTACGCTGAGCAACGACGTTCCGCCAGCCATTTCGACCAGTTCGGGAATCCAGTTTCCCGCGGGCATCAAGGGTTCCAGCCACTCGATGCAGACGACGGTTGGCCGCACTGCTGACTCTGGCAACGTTGTGGTGAGATTCTGAAGTCGCTTCTGCAGTGAATCGATCAGTCGATGGCCTGCTTCAACGTCATTCAAAGCGTCAGCGACGGATTGGATATCAGACCAGATGTCCGACAAAGCCATCGGTTCCAGCGAGACGATTTCCGGCTTCGATTTGACCATTTCGCAGACTGCCGCCTGCACCTCTTCAAGGTTCACGGCACATACATCGCATTGTGATTGCGTGATGATGATCGACGGTTTAAGGCGTTCCAGTTCGTCTCGAAACACGGTGTAAATCGACAGCGAGTCGCGAAGAGATGCTTTGACCTGCTGATCTATTTCGTTGCTGCTGCCCGAAACGTCGATGCGAGGTTCCGAACAAACCGGTAATGACTCAACGCCAGGCGGGAAGTCACATTCATGAGATCGACCCACCAGACATCTCTGATAACCGAGTGCGGCGACAATTTCCGTGGCGCTGGCAATCAGCGAAACGATGCGATGTTCCATGTTGACTTAGGTCTTCGTAGGACAAATTGATCAACCGTTCGTTGCCGAATGCGTTCCTCGGCGAATCCCGGAAGCGTGACATGGCCCGCGGCGAAGTCAACGATTGGTAGCTGCACCGTTGCGGAACTTTCGGAAGACTCGCCAGACTGGAGCTTCTGTTTCCGAAGACTTCACCCGAGATTCCCGCGAGACCGAATTCATGTTTCGAAAACTGTTGTCCCTGGCCCTTTGTGCCTGCTTCGTACCGGCTACTCGTGCGGCTGATGATTCGGAATCAGCAAACATCATCCGCGAAATCGAATTTGCAAAACCAGACGGGCATGCGTTGCTGCTCGATCTGTACTTACCCGAAGATCGATCGGAACCCGTTCCGGTTGTTGTGTTTGTTCATGGCGGCGGCTGGAAGAATGGCAGCCGCAAATCAGGCGGCAAGAATGCCGCGTGGCTGATTAAACACGGAATCGCTGTTGCCTCGATCGATTACCGATTGACGGATGTGGCGATGTGGCCGGCTCAAATCAACGATTGTTACTCGGCTGTGCGATGGGTCAGAGACAACGCTGACAAATACCGGTTGGACGGCGACCACATTGCCGCCTGGGGGACGTCCGCCGGCGGGCACCTGGTTGCCTTGATGGGAACTCGCCCGTTTGACGGCAAAGAGGAAATCTCGAGCCGCGTGCAGGCCGTCTGCGACTGGTTCGGCCCATCCGAGCTGATGACGATGCCGCCCAACAATGTCGGCAACGGACGCACTGCCGCAGACGTCGCCGGATCAAACGGAGCGAAACTGCTTGGTGCGACAGTTCGCGAAGTTCCGAAACTCGCTGCTGATGCCAGCGGGATTGACCACGTAAGTTCTGACGATCCGCCATTTCTAATCATGCACGGTGACAAGGACCCGGGAGTGCCGCTGGAGCAAAGTCAGAAGCTGCACGTCCGGCTTGTGAATGCGAAAGTCAGTTCGAGGCTCCATGTCGTCAAAGGGGCCGGGCACGGAGGGAAGCAGTTTTCGACAGTCGAATCTCGATCGATCGTCGCCCGCTTCTTTAAACGAACGCTGAATCCAGACTGGACTCAGGGCCCCGGTCCTGACTCCAGCTTTGCAATGCAAAATGCCAAACCACCGACAACCTGGAGTGTCGTCAGAAATGAAAACGTGCTTTGGCAAAAGGCTCTTCCGGAGACAGGGCAAAGCACCGTCGTGTCGAGCAACGGAAAGATCTTCTTCACCACGCTGAAACCAGTTGATGAAGACTCTTCCCTCGGAAGCGACCTCGTTGCCTGGTGCTGCGACGCTTCGACCGGCGAGACAATCTGGACTCGAGAAATTCCGGCAAAGCACCCATTGCGATTGTCCGGCTGCTTCAGCGACAGCTCGTCGCCGCCGCCCGTTACTGACGGAGAACGAGTCTGTTTCTTCAACGCGTCGGGCCGAATTTCATGCTTCGATTTCGCCGGCAAAGAAGTCTGGACTCGCGAAGTCATGCCGGTCGGCAGAACGAATCCGTTTCAGATTGACGGCCTCGTCGCGTTCATTCGGCAAACTTACATGCCGGATGATCACGGCCATTTCACGCACGAACACAAGAATGCTCTGCCAGGTCAGTGGACGCAGCTCGAAGCATTCGACTTGAAAACGGGTGAGGCGAAGTGGGAAACCAGGTGTGGCGTCAACATGGGAGCGATGCCGCTGCTGCAAACGCTCAGCGACGGCAGGCGTGTGATCGTCGTTGGTCGCGGCGGTGGGCACTCGCCTCCGGAGAAACCAGAAGGCATTTCGCTCGTCGACGCGGCAGACGGCAGCACCATCTGGACACTTCCATTGCCCGGTTTCATGAGCACGATGACGTTCAACATTGTGCAGGATCAAGTACTGGTGTTTCACGGCTCCGAGCACTTATGGGTCGACGCAATGACTGGTGAGATCACTTGGCGAGTTTCGATCACCGAAGACGTTCCTGTACGAGTTCGCACAGGCGATTCATGGGCCACCGAGTCAAAGTCACTGAACGCCGGCAAGAGCAAACGCGAGATCATCCAGCAGTCCAACATGCTCGTCGGGCAGCACCACTATTTCCGAAGTTACACGCAGCCGTGGCTCGGTCGAGTTCACACGAAAACAGGCAAGGTCGAGTATCTGCAGTTGCCGGTGCAGTCAATACCTGGCACGACGCGGGCCGATGATCGACTCCTCTGGTCGCCGAACGATCTTTCGGCCGAGCAGATTGCGGAGTTGTCGAAGGGCGGCAGGAAGAAGAAAGCTCCGAAGACGCTTCCGATCACCAAGTGGGCATTTTCCCTGAACGATATGAAGAATTCCCGTGGCTACGTCGTGATGGGAGATGCTCGTTCAAAAGGCAACGGCTGGGGACACCAGGCGTCAGCGATTCCGACGGCGATTGGCGATTACCTGTTCGTTCCGGTCATGAGCGGGAACGTCTACGTGCTGCGGCACGCTGCGGAGACGCTCGATGAGAACGCTCTGGTTTCGATAAACGATCTCGGCCCGATTGGCCAGTCGTGGACTCGAGCCAGCATCAGCTATTCAAGGGGAAAACTATACGCACACACGATCGGTAAGCTGATCTGCATCGACAAGTAATTCAGACAGAACAGGAACACTTTTATGGATCCTTCGTGCCTTGAGCATTGCCTGACCGATGCCGAAATGACTTTCTTCAACGAGCAGGGTTACCTGATCATTGCAGACGCTGTTGATGGATCTTCGGTCGCCAGGCTGGTCGACATCATTGATCGAATCGACGAACGGGAACGCACCCCGGAACTTGGAGACAAGCTTCTGTCTGTGACCAATGTGCTGCACGAAGACCCGGCAATTCTGGATCTGGTGGACCTGCCCACGGTGTTTCCGAAGGTGTGGGGAACCCTCGGCTGGAACATCTACTCGTACCATTCTCATCTGGACATCACGCCACCCGCAAATCCCGACACAACAACGTGGCAGGTCGCCTGGCATCAGGACAGCATGCGGGTGAACGATGAAATCGAGATCCACCCTCGGCCGCAGCTCTCGTTGAAAGTTGGATTCTACCTTTCGGACGTCTCGGAACCCGGACGAGGAAACACACTGATCGTGCCGGGTTCGCACCTGAACGACGAACTCAACTGTCCTGAAGACGGCCTCTCGAATCCCGCCGGCGCAGAACCGTTGTGTGTCAAACCAGGCAGCGCCGTACTGATCGATCGACGCATCTGGCACTCCCGCAGCCGCAACGATTCCGACATCACCCGCAAGGTTGTCTGGCTTGGCTACAGCTACCGTTGGCTGAAACCCAAAGACGACATGACCGTATCCCACCTGCTGGACGCCGCCGACCCAATCCGAGCACAGCTTCTGGGAGCCGGATCCGCTAACGGTGTCTACGACCCGGTTGACGCCGACGTCCCACTTCGAGGCTGGCTCACTGACAACCACCCCGTTGACGCCGCCTGGACAAAACACGCTCGTCCGCAATCTCGACCTCCGTCGATGGTTCGCGGAAACAACGCGGGACGACAGTGATCAACCGTCTGATGTTTTGAAAGAATCGCAATCCAGTCAGTAGCTCAGCAGATGTAATGAAGGAGATTTCTCATGGCAGGCTACAAGTATTCAAGACTGCGAAAAATGCTGCTGTTCGGCTGCCTGCCGGGTATCACTCTTCTGTTTTCCTGCTCAAATTCTTACGCCCAGAGGAAAGGGCAACCGGTATTGATTTCTCAGTGTCGGGTGACTGAGCCGACTCGACTCGATTGGGTTTTTGCGGTGGGAAACCAGAGTCCTGCCAAAGCACCGCCTGGGCTGCTGGAAAACTATGACTCGACGAAGCAGCGGTTCGAGTTATATGTACCGGCTGGTGCTGACTCGCAGGCGGCGGCTCCGTTGATCCTTTTCGTTTCTCCGAGTCAGAAGGGAACCGGCCTCTCGCAGTTTCGAAAGTTATGTGACCGCGAGGGAATTGTGTTTGCCAGTCCTCACCAGGCCGGAAACCAGACTGCCGGGGCGCGGCGAGTTCGAATCGTCATGGACACGCTCGACGAAGTGCGTCGACGGATAAAGATCGACCCGGATCGGACTTACATCGGCGGGTTCTCTGGCGGCGGGAGGATCGCCATGACCATCGCAACGGCGTTGCCCGAATACTTCGGTGGCGTCATTCCAGTCTGTGCCGGCGGACAATTACGCACCGAACCGTGGCTGCGGGAACGAGTGATCAGCCGACTTCGGATCGCGTTGCTCACCGGCGAAAACGACTTTAATCGCGGCGAAATTGAGCGGATGACTCAGACTCTGTTCTCAGGCATCGGCGTCACCAGTCGTGTATGGACGGCCAAGCAAATCGGTCACGCAATTCCTCCCGGCAGCACGCTGGGTGAGGCGTTTGCATGGCTCGAATCTGGCCTGCCGGATCGGAAGGCACTTGCCAGAATTTTTCCGGCATCGCGGATTTCCGGCGCACCGTCGCGTTCCGAATGGGCGAGGCAGTTGTTTGCTGAAGCGGAATTTCGGCTTAAGTCAGAAGAGCTGTTCTACAGTGGCTTGATGCAACTCATGGGGATCCGCATTCGCTGGAATGATCTGCCGGAATCTGACAAGGCTCTCGCCATTCTTCAGAAACTTGACGCAGCCGATGATCGTCCCTGGGAAGCCGATGATGTCGCTTCACAACGCCGTTACCTGATCGCGCAGGCCAGAGCTGTCGATGCTTACGCCGCCGGGCGTTTGCCGAAGCAGTATCAGAAGCAGAAAGCCAGCATGCTCAACGCCGCAATCCGTCTCTGGTCGCAGGTTGTGGCAGATGGCCAGGACGAAGACGCCGTCGCAGAAGGCACTCGCCGGATTCCGATGCTTAAATCGATGTTGGAAAGTGAATAATCAACGCCATGACCATGCTCTTCAGCTAGACACTTCGGTCAGACGATGCTGGTGGCGTGAAGCAATCCCGGCTGACTCATGAGCGGCGAAGCCACCATGCCCACCAGAGAAACGATTCACGTCAATTGGAAAGGCAAGACGTCGATCACTTTATTCGACGGCTTGACAACCATTCGGTACAACGCCTGGGATAAATAACTTTTCCCTCAGGTGACACCAGGGACCACCGTTGAAAAATTGCACACCCTGGAAGAAAGCAATACTTAACACACTCGTAGTTCCTAACTGACTGAAAAATCCAAAGCTGGCATGTGTTGGTCATTTGATGCAGTCTTGACTCTTGATAGTTTCCGATCAGCTATCGGTAACCGGTTTGCTTAATTTGTGCTGCTATCTTTTCCTGGATTCGACAGTACTCTCCAGAATTTAGCCCGTGGTTGTTTGCGGGTTTGAGCAGCGAAGGGATTTTGCTCACCTGGGCCGTTCGGATCGGGATAACCAACCATGCCTGCAAAGGGCAACGGATCAACCGTTTGACCAAAGACAGTATTAAGGTCGGCGTCTTTGTCCCAACCGACGTTGTGCAGGATGAAGTCACGTTTCCAACCCACGGGGAGTTCGGTTGAAGTTGCTTTAAAACGAACTTCCATTTCGTCGCCTGCACCGAGTAATGCCTGATGATTGTCAGTTTGAGCGATGAGTTCTTTGACGTCTCCGTAGGACGTCAGCCGACCTTCCATTGGTGGCCACTGCTGGTGAGTGTCGAGCTGGTTGTAGTCGTAACTTCCTGGGCCGAGTCCTGGATGGGGCACTTTCTTCGAGAAACCCCGGTAGCGCAGATTGGCTGCGATCAGCGGTTGCTCTGTTGTCCGAATCTCGACGGGCTGTTCGTCGACCGTAAAGAATGTGTGGTCCCAGTAGATCTCCATGGTAGTTGCTATGCGCACCCGGTAATCGTCGGTTGGAAAAACGTCTGACAAATCAATTGCAATCGTCTTAGTCTTGCCACCAGGGAAACCCATATAAGGTTGTACTTCGACCCACTCACCCGTGGCGTCAGGAACGTGAACTGACGGTGGCTGAGTTGATTCCAGATCCGGTCGCTGCGAGATCGCAACGTTCAATGATGTATCAGTGGGGCGAATCCAGCCAGTGAGAAACAGGGTGATGTCCTGCGGCTCGTCGAGTTTGCCGAGGTCAAGCTCCAGAAAGTGAGGTTCAGTCAGGCCTTGTTTGAAGCGACGGTCGAAGCACTGCACAAAGTCTTCGTCGCGTGCTTTGATCTTTGGCAGCACGTCTCGGCCCATTTGGTCGACCGCGGCGATGGGTGTTTTCGGATTCTCTACGGTGTGAACTTTGAACTGAGAGATCGACGGTGGTCCGACTTTCTCGTTCGAATAAATATCAACGTCTGCCGGATGATCGACTGCGAGAAGTTTCACCGAGTCGAAGTAGCCGATTTCCCAGAGCTCTTCCGTCAGCTTGAGGATGTACTCTCCGTCTTTAGCTTTAAGACGGTCACCGTCAATCTTGAGATATTCCCATTCACGCGGCGGAGCAAGGATCCCTTCAGCCAATTGCAGACCGATCGGAGCCGCCCACAGACAGTCGGTGTAAAACGCAAATCTTTCACCGTCCCACGTGTAAAGGTACGGGCACGAACCCTTCAGTTGCTGCTGCAGACAGATCGGCTGCCCGTGCTGCGGATTGACGATGTGCTCAGGAATTCCATTCGTCCAGAGCACCCTCGCCGAATCAACCTGCTTCTGCTTGCCGAGTCCAAAGTGCGTCGTTCGCCCAGTCACGACCTGCGGCTGATACGCCAGGCCTGACCGAAGTTCGAGAAGGCTGCCGACGCCGTGAATGTTGACGCGTTCGTTCGGCTTCTGAGCCTGTTGAGCAGTCTCTGCTCGGATTGGAATGTCGATCCAGTTATTGGCATTGCCGCCTTCATTAATAAGGACTTCTACAGAGTCCTCACAAACAACGATCAGATCAATGTCGCCGTCAGAATCAAAGTCTGCCGGCGTGCATTCTGAGATTTCGGAAGGCAGATCTACTGGTGATTCCGAAAATTCCTGAAACGTCGCTTGCGGTCCACCTCGGTGGATCACCAGCTTTTTATTACACCATGTTGCCAGATCAATAAATCCGTCGTTGTCCAGGTCTGCGCTCGAAATCCCATTGGCCTTTTCGATTGACAACTCTTTCCAGCTTTCAAACGTCACAACGCCTGCGTCCGGATTCGAAGTCGTCGACATCGTAAGCCTGGGATAGACTTTGTCTGCCGTCCCCGCTGCATAAGAAACCGTTGCGAGATCCCAGGAAGCATTGGAATCCGCATCAAGAATTTCGGCATCGAAGACCGCTCCGGAAAGTGCAGAATCCTTTGCATAAGCTTCCCAGCGTAATTGTCCGTGTAACAGATTTTTCAGAATGCCGGACGATTCCATATCCTGTCCAAACGCAAGAATGTCAATCGAAACATTGCGGTCCCAGTCGACAGCGATCAACTTGTGAATCTTTGACTCAACTGGCGGCAGAATCGAAAATCGTGAGTGATCAACGAAAGTGGAATCGTCCCGATTGAGCCAGAGTGAAATTCCAGATTCAGCCGAGACGACAAGATCAAGATCTCCGTCGTGGTCGAAATCGACCGGGCACACGGCGAGCACATTCCTTACGGCTTCAAAACCTTCACTTTGCTTAACGGGAACCAGCATAGGAACTCCAATGTTGTCCCCTTCCTTCGGTACGTCGTTTCGCAGAACGACGAGCCCCTCTGCACCGTACGCAAGGATGTCCAGATCGGCGTCGGCACACAGCATTTTTTCTCCGACACTCGCGTACTCGATGACGGCGGCATCTCGGTCAAGATCAAAGAGGCAGATGCCTGATAGATTCGAAGGTAGCCCGTTGTCCGACATATTCAATGAGACCACTTCAGCCCAAATCGGTTCCCCGTCGATTGCTTCGCTCCAGACGCTGATCCTGTCATCCTGGACAACGACGACATCCTTCAAAAGCAAGTGGTCTATGTCGATGTCCACAACGTGAACCTGCTTAACGTTCTTCAGGTTTTGAAACGGCGTTCCCATTAATTCGAAGGTAACAGGGATTGCCTCCGGCAATTCAGGCATGGGTGGTGTGTTCCGCTGGTAGAAGACGTCACTGAAATCATGGACAATGAATTCCAGCAGGTGAGGTGTCACCTTCTTGGCATCGTTCTGCGTGGCCACCTCCGGACGCAGCATGTTACCAACAACGATCGCGCTTCGCGTGACGGTGTTCCATTCTTCCTTAGGCACAGCAGCCAGACCCCGGTCGATCAACTCGTGAAGATTGACGTTGGTAAACTTTGCTATTCGTTCAACGAACGGTGCAACAAGTTTCCTCGCTGTGGTCAGTGTTTCTTCTACCATCGGGTCTTTGGCTCGGGCCTGAACGGTGAGCCACTCGCGCATGACGTAAAGATTTTCGGGGGCAAGCTCCCACGCTTTTTCCAGACCTTTGTTTGCCTTGGCGGTCAGTTCGTCTTTTCGTGAATAGCGTCCCGCATCGAAAATCCCAAACTGAATTGCGGCGTCGGCTGGAGCCAGTTGAGCAGCCTTGCTCATTGCGACGATAGCTGCGGCGTAATCTTCCGTACGAAGCGCCAATCGTGCGGCGAGGACGTGGACTTTCGGGTCATCCGGAAACTGCTGCTGCAGCCCGTCGACTGTCTGGTTTGCTTTCTCAAACTCTATGTCAAAGGCGGCCGGATTGTCCGCTCGATTGAGATTCTCCGGAGCAATTTTCAACAACTGAGTAATCGCCAGATTCTGTTGACCGAAGCGTTCCTTCGGCAGCAGTTCAATCAATTCCCCGAAGCATGCTTCAGCTTTATCGAGATCGTTGTTTTCGAGGTGGGCTACGCCGACGTTCTTCAGCTCGGCGATTCGAGCAAGAGGAAGCGAATTGTCCGGTGGCTCAGGTAGGTCACCGGACTCATCGGACGGCACCAGAAACAAGCCGCCAACGACGATCACGACGACTGCCAGCACGATCAGTCCAGCCTTCGGTACAGGTGATTGCAAATTGGACTCAGTCATGGATTACTCGCAGAAAAACAATCAGAACGAAGAATGAGGATGAAATGTCTCACGCAAAGATAAAGGAATCAGGACGAGAAGCTTGTGTCCCTGGTGTTCGTGAGGCATTGCGTGAACCATCATGCGAGCGTGATTGCGAGGAACGATTGCGATAATGACACACGTCCGGCATGATCGAAGCCATGGATTCTGCGGGCGATACGAAACAGTGTCAAACCGCTGATCATCGATTACGTCTCCCCCGCCTGAGTCTGCTGGAAACAGCGTGATTCCAGGCGACAGTTCCCTCCTGCTTCAACTTGCTCGGTCTCATGTTTCTCACTCGGTTCGCCGTTTTCCGTCCCGTCACCACGTCAATGGCGTGCCTGATTGTCGTCCTGCTTGGATGGATGTCGGTCAGAAGTCTGCGCGTCGACCTGATGCCAGACATGACCTGGCCAATCATCACTGTCACCACGCTGTACCCCGGAGCCGGTCCGGAAGAAGTCGAAACGCTGATCACGCGGTCGATGGAACAGACAATCGGTTCAGTCCAGGGCGTCGAACGGATGTCCAGTCAGAGTTCTGAAGGATCGAGCAGTGTTCGGGTTCAGTTTTCCTGGGGCACGAATCTCGATCCGGCCATCGGCGACATCCGGGCCCGGTTAGAACGACTTCGTAACGACATGCCGCCCGGTGTCGAACCGTCTTACATCCGACGCTACGACTCGGCTGACTCACCGATCATTTATCTGGGTCTGCGGACCGATCTTCCGCCGGTTCAGGCAACACAACTGGCTGAGAACTCGATCGCTCCACGTCTGGAGCAGGCTGCCGGCGTCGCGAGAATTCGCGTCAGAGGCGGGACGCGCCGGGAGATTCAGGTGGACCTCGACCGACAGAAGATCGAATCACTTGACATGACCGTTAAAGAAGTGCTCGACGCGCTCGGTCGAGACAACATCAATCAACCGGCAGGTGACCTCGACGAGGGCCACCTTCGAATGCTCGTTCGGAGCCGAGGTGAGTTCACGAGTATTGATCAGATCTCAGATACGGTCATTCGTCAGCGAGAAGGGGCAGTCGTCAGAATTCGAGACGTCGGTCGAGTCATTGACGGCGAAGAAGAACGCACCGAAGAGACTCGAATTAATGGAAAAAACGGGCTGCTGATTTATGTCTATATGCAGTCTGGCGCGAACACGGTCGACGTTAGCGAAGCCGTCAGAAATAAGATCGAAGAGATCAACGAATCGACGCCAGACGGGCAGTTAAGCATCCGCGTCGACAAGTCGGATTACATTCGCCAGGCGATTGCCAACGTCCGCAATTCCGCACTGTACGGGTCCGGCCTGGCTATCATCGTACTGATCGTCTTTCTGCGAAGTTTTCGCAGCACGCTCGTAATTGCTGCGACAATGCCACTGTCCGTGCTGGCAACGTTCGTCCTGATTTACTTCTACGGGCTCTCGCTGAACATGATCTCGTTCGGCGGACTGGCTTTGGGCATCGGCTTACTCGTCGACAACTCGATCGTCGTTCTGGAAAGCATCTTTCGCAAACGTGAAGAAGGTTCCGATCGGTTTGAGGCGGCCATTGAAGGGACGCAGGAAGTCGCATCGGCCATCGTTGCCAGCACGCTGACAACGCTGGTTGTCTTTGTGCCGTTGCTTTTCATCGGCGATCAAACGGGGGTTATGCTGCGCGAGCTGGCGATCGTCGTATCTTTCTCACTGGTGTGTTCGTTGGTTGCCAGCTTGACGCTAACTCCGATGCTGACAACACAGTTGGTGACCACGTCTGACGCCGTGCATTTGCGATGGGTAAGGGTCATTGTTCGACTGATCCATGGAATCAATGCTCGGTCGTTCGGCGCGGTCGAATGGTGCTACGGCAGGTTGCTGGGAGCGAGCTTGAGGTTCCCACTCAGCGTCGCGTTTCTATTGCTGCTGTGTCTGGCAACAGTCGCCGGTTTAAGCCCGAGAATCGGAACGGAGTTTCTTCCGAAGACCGACGAGGGTCGGATTATCGTCAATACGGAAATGGCACCTGGCATTCGACTTGAACGGCTCGCCGAAAAAGCATCGCTCGTAGAAAAGATTATTCGAGAGACAACACCTGAGTCGCAGACAACCGCATCGTTTATCGGCGACGATTCGGACGACGCCGACGATTGGAACGAAGCGTGGTTCAGTCTGCATCTTGAATCACGCGATCAACGAACACGGACGGTCGAAGAGATCCGCAAAGATCTGTCAGAAAAAATCGGCACCGTGCCTGGAATGTCGATCAATGTGCGAGTTCGCAACGATCTGTTTGGCAGCAGAATGTTCAGCTCGAACGGCGATGGAATTGCGGTAGAAATTCGAGGTCATGATCAGGTGACCGCCGAAGAATTGTCACAACGAGTGACCAGGGCAATGGAAGCCGTGCCGGGGCTGATCAATATCGAAGCAAACCAGGCCGATCGTCAGCCAGAAGTTTCGGTCGAGATCGATCGCTCAAGGTCAAGCGCGTTAGGGATCAGCGTCAGCGATATCACGCAAACGCTGGAAACTGCCATACAGGGCAGTCGCACGACCGCCTTTCGTGAAAAAGGTAACGAATACAACGTAGTTGTACGGCTGAGAGAAAGCGATCGCGCAAGTATCAACGACATCGGTCAGGTTGGTGTTGTTGCACCTGGCGGCGAGGTCGTCTCGCTGAAGAATCTCGTGACACTCAATTTGGGGGAGTCGGCCGTCGGAATCACCAGGCTCGACCGTCAGCGCGTTCATTGGGTCAGCAGCAACGTCGAGGATCGAGATCTTGGTCACGCCGTCAAGGACTTACAGAAAGAGCTGAGAAAGATTCCGGCCGTCGACGGTTTCACAATCAGCGTGGCTGGCGACTGGCAGGATCAGCAGAAAAGTTTCTCAGCGCTTACCAACGGATTCATTCTAGCCGTCATTTTAATGTACATGGTCATGGCCTCGCAGTTCGAATCGTTAGGTGCTCCGCTGTTAATTCTGCTCAGTCTTCCGTTAGCGGCGATCGGTGTCGTTACTATTCTGCTCTCGACCGAAACAACGTTGAATGTGCAGTCATTCATCGGGCTGGTGATGCTGGCGGGGATCGTGGTCAACAACGCCATCGTCCTGATCGATTACATGATGCAGTTGCGGTCGCGTGATCCTCAGCGTCCAGGCATGGAGATCGTCAAGCAGGCGGCGATGCGACGGTTCCGTCCGATTCTAATGACAACACTGACCACCGTACTGGCCATGCTGCCCATCGCGATGGGCATTGGCGACGGCGGAGAACTGCAAGCCCCGATGGCACGAGTGGTCATTGGCGGTTTGACATCGAGTACGTTGATTACCCTGATAGCAATCCCGCTGGCGTGGTACGCTGCGTTCGGGCGCCGCGTAAAATAATTAAGCGACACGCCGGTCGAAACAATTTCGGACAAGTCAGTTCTGTTTGGGAGCAAAACGTGACGGATTCATCGCTAACAGAGATTCTGCAACAGACTCTGGACGACCGTCGCCTCTCGCGAAACGAGCGACGTGCTCTTCGCGACACTCTTAAAGACTTTATCAAAGGCGAAGCGTCGCAACTGAAATGTCATCAGGCGGCGTTCGAACTGGCACGAAAAACAATCGACCAGGTGAACTCTTCGGCCGTACTTGAATGGCTTGAGGATGTTTCGCAGGTCATCCGGCAAGCGGCGGCACCTGACAAGCCCACTACCGCTGCGGAAGTCATCTTCAGTCCTGGCGATCACTGCTGGCAAAGAATTGCAAATCTACTGAAGTCCTCACGCCGGTTCGTCGACATTTGCGTTTTCACGATAACTGACGATCGGATTACGTCGGCAATTCTGGACGCCCATTCTCGAAAAGTGGCCGTTCGAATCATCACGGACAATGACAAAGCATTCGACAGAGGTTCCGATGTCGAACGACTCGCTCGATCCGGCATCGATGTATGCGTCGATCGGACGTCACATCACATGCACCACAAGTTTGCCATTTTCGACCGTAAGCGATTACTCACCGGAAGCTACAACTGGACCCGATCCGCCGCATCCAGCAACGAAGAGAACTTCATCATCGTTGACAATCCACGACTGCGGTCATCGTTTCAGGATGAGTTCGACCGGCTGTGGAAAGAGTTTTCGACCTGGTGATTCACCAGTCTACGATTTAGCAATCACGCTTTCTTAAGCATGCGTTTCAGTCGTTTGAGCTGGGTCATCGCATTGGCGGCGAGTGTTCCGGTTCGAGTCGTTGTGAATACTCCGGTGGTCAATCGGCGTTTCCACGGCCAGACATCTTCGACATATGAACCGGGCTTCGAACAGCTATCCACCATACAAATGTCCGGAAGGTATTCGCGACAGGTCTGCAGGAAACCCAACTCATTGAGAATACCCGGCGAGCCACTCGCGAACTCGGGGTTCCAGCCGATCTTGAAGCAGAAAACGTCGTCCGCTGATCTCATGTTAAACGCGGATGCGGCGGTCACGTCATCGATCAGGAGTTGGTAGATGATGAGTTGTTTGTCGGTGGCGAATCGCGCGGCCATTTCCCGACAGAATTTTTCATGGCCAGGTGACGAAAGCAGAGCCGTGCCTGCTTCACCCTTCCAACCCATAGCTTCGAGTTTGAGGAATCCCTCGACATCCTGATGCCTGGTGCCAGATGTGCCGGCTAACGAGTAACTCACTTCGCCGAATGTCGCGAGTTGTTTTGCATTTCGTTTCAACGTCCGTCGCCGACTCTTCGAGTAGAGAGTCTGTAGACAATCGTCTGGCACTTTGGCGACGGGAATCACCGCTCGCTCGCGCGACCAGTCTTCGAACCACGTCGCGTTTGAATTTCCAGCTGCATTTTCGAGTAGATCGTTCAGTTCACCATCGGCGCTGCGGTCTGTAAATGCGATGCCCTGCCAGCGATGACCCTGCTGAATCAGCCAATCAAACAATGTATCGAGTGCGGCAGTGGCGGTTTGCTTATCCACCAGCAAACCGTCGAACAGCGTATGCTCGCATCGCCAGCTTCGAAGGTGAGTCATTGGCAGCAGCCGACTGTTCCTGGCTACTTCAAACAGACCGAGTGCGACAAGCTCCGCTCCGTCTCCAGACTCAACTGCCAGTATCAGCGGCTTCTGATCGTAAGAACCTGCAAGGTGGGTCACTGCAGGAATTGCAAAATGCGGAGAAAGAAACGCGTTGCCTTCCACTGAGTTCGCTTCGAGCCGGGCCCATTTCAAAGCAAACTCCGGAGTCACATCGTCGAACGATAACTCGACAACGCGCTGACCCGATGTGGCTGTTTGATCTGGTGAAATTTCGGTCATCAGAGTGGCCATCGGCACGTCCGTATTCAGAGCGTCGAGCAATTACCTGTTCAAGGTTACTGTTCGAAAGGTAGCTCGGGAGTGCTCGCAAGGATCCTGCACTGGCCGGAGTCATTGCATTCGTGACGTGGAATAAGTGTTACGATCGGTATATTCTTTAAGGGCGTGCTAATCCTTCGTCGCAGCGACGCAGATCTCGCGTCGGTTGAAGGCGAGTTGCCGCGAACGCACCTTTTGAAATCCCCACGATCGAATTCGCTTGTGGTAAAGTGGGATTTCGTCGGCCAGCTTCCAGTCAGTGAATTTAAGGGTCAACAGTAGCCCTTCAATGTTGACTGAAGAGTGCGTCACAATGGCCTCAATCGTATCCAGAGCATAATTCGGCACGGCCGACGCATCGCTGGCCAGCCATCGGACGTTTGAAAATATCCGCCGAGGTTGCTCTTTAGCGCGTCCTCGTATGTGCGTGAAATTGGGCTCTTTAGTTAATGCTTCGTCCATTTCAGCAGGGTCAATACCCGTCACCTTTAAACCGAGCCCAAGCAAAGCCTGACACGAGCCTCCAGGCGAACTGCCGATTTCGACAACGGTATCGCCTGCCTTTACTGGAAAGCCCGACCACATCAGCCCTTCGACCATCTTCAGCCAGGTTCGTGACACAGCTTCAGTCGGGAGTTCAATCTGCGGCGTGCCGCCAGGCCAGCAGGACGGACCTTGGTCGGCAACATGCCAGCCGATCCACCATTCGCCCGGTTCAACCAGCACGCAATCGATCACATGTTCTTCAGGCTCTGGAATCGTATTGACGCCTCTTGCTGCGTTTCCGGCGTCGTTTTCTGGTTCAAGGATTCGTCCGATTTCCGTCGCGAGTACAGAGACGCCAGGTTCGAAGCCGCGCGAGCCTGGCACGTAGCGATCACGTTCCCAGACATGCACATGTCGACAACCTGCAAGCTGTTCTGCGCTGAGTTTCGCTGCGAGCAGATCGACATACTGACGTACCATCGTCGCGCTATCGGCCCCAACGATCTTACCGATTGAGTGTCCCCACATTCGAGCGAAGACGGATTTGAGTTGGAAGTTCTCGATGAATCCTCGTGTATCAGGTGTCTTGAAGGTCACAAAGCCTGGCCGGGAAAACGCAAACCGCAACTCCGGATGACGCCGACTGATCTCATTTTTAAGGGCGGCTTCTGCGCCTGCCTGGCAGACGGTGAAAACAAACGACATGTGGTCACTTCCGGAGTGAAGAAGGGGGTATAGCTGTGGTAAGTGCTTGGGCGGGAGATTACCCGGCGAGGTCGATGCAGCAAGCGACTTCGTGCATCAAATGATGCCGGCAACGTTGCGTTCCGGCATCATGCTGCAGGAAGAAAACATTTCGATTGTTGACCATGGACGCTGAACAGGTTTTGTCGATGAGTCGCAAACTCCTTTACCCAAACAGTTTGCAGGAAACTGTACATCTCTGTCTCGATATCTGAGCGCCAGGCCAGCTCAATGGCATCGGATTTGTTTCTAAGACAGAGACCTGCCTAAATGAAACCCGAGCGTCTGGGAACTCTCATGAGCAAACCTCTGATTATCGTACTGAGTGATCGAGCCCGCTGGACCAACGATCTTCCGACCAGTGGAAGCGATGGCTTTGAGTTCGTCACTTGTTCGAATGTCGAATCGCTCCCGAAGCTGGCCGAGGATAACGAAGCCGCCGGAGTGCTCGCAGACCTGACGAACATCACGGGCGGCGGCCATTTGCACGAGCGGGTTCTGGAATTACTCTGCGATCGCATGACCGATCTGCCTGTCGCGATGGTAACCGACGACGAATGTCCTGAGCCGCTGGAGCGTCGTGCTCTCTACAGCGGGATCATGCACCTGCGAGGTGAAGTGACCGTCGACCGGGTTCTGGACTGGCTTTCTGAACGGCTTCCCGAAAGCGCATCGGCCGGCATCACCGATGCAGAAACTGAGGACGGCGCCGAAAACAAAACTTACGACATCGAGGAAGGTGATACGAAAGACGAGCCGCTAGTTGCGACAGTTGACTCTTCTCCGGCTCCTGTTTCGAACAAAGACTCCACCGTACTGTCAGGCATCAGCCGGCGATTCGAAACGTACTCGCCCGAGATGAAGCGGATGCTCGAAGAGGTAGCCATTGCCGCTGACAAAGACGTCACAATGTTGCTGATAGGCGAAACGGGCTCAGGAAAGACATACCTGTCTAATCTCATCCACGAAGTATCACCGCGTTTAGATGAGCCGTTTATCACCGTCGCTTGTGGATCGTTGCCCGGCGACTTGATCGAAAGCGAAATGTTCGGCCACATGAAAGGGTCGTTCACGAGTGCTCATGTCGACAAAGAAGGCAAGTTTCTGGCCGCAAAGAATGGGACGATTCTACTCGACGAAATCGATGTCCTTGGTCTTGAGCAACAGGTCAAACTGCTTCGAGTCATTGAAACCGGACAATTCGAACCAGTCGGCTCGAATCAGACGATGACTTCAAAGGCTCGGCTGGTTGTCGCGAGTAACCTGCCACTTGAACCGTTGGTCGAGAAAGGCTTGTTCCGCCCTGACCTCTACTATCGGCTCAGCATGTTAAAGTTCGAACTGGCTCCGCTGCGAAAGCGAAAACCGGACATCAAAACGCTGGCCAAGCGATTCATACAGGACAAATCTATTAAGCACGAGATGGGCATCGTCCGAATCGAGCAGGAGTTCTTCGACTCGCTGATTGCCTACCCCTGGCCAGGCAACGTTCGAGAGTTGGAGTACGCCATTCAGCGAGCCGTCATCTATTGCCGCGACGGAGTACTTCGAGCTGAGCATCTTCCGAGTCACATTCTGACCGGAGTGGCTGGCCCGACAAACGATCCGACAGTCAAGCTGGAATCCGCAAAGCCGAAAGAAGATTCAAAAGAACTCGGCAGTCAGATCGCAACGACAGAGCGAGACATCATCGAGCAGGCGTTGATCAGAAATAACTACAACCGAACTCGGACAGCGAAGGAACTCGGAGTCAGCCGCGTCACGCTTTACAACAAAATGAAACGATACGACCTGAGCTAAGCAGCGTCGTTCCAACGCTCTCCCGCATTCGGCGTTGCACATTCATAATTCAGTACCGATTCAAGAGCCCGGCATCTTCAAATGCCGGGCTCTTTTATTGCAGGCATCCGCACTGATTGTCATTACCGCCTGCGCGGGAATGACGAAATGGCCAACATCGTCAGTTTTTGCCCGACGTTTACGCCGGTGGCAATGCAATCGAAAAACGCGTACCTCGGCCGGGGTCGCTTTCGCAGGTGATCGTTCCGTTGTGAGCTTCGACGATCTTGCGAACAGTTGGCAAACCAAGTCCGCTGCCGTTTGGTTTCGTCGAGAAGAAAATCTGGAACAACTTTGACCGCGTAGCTTCGTTCATACCCTGGCCGGTGTCGATAAACTCAAGCCTGACGCAGCCGGAGCGGACAAAAGTCTGAAGTTCCAGTAGTCCACCTTCAGGCATTGCCTGTTGAGCGTTGCGTGCCAGATTCAGCAGCACCTGTCGAAACAGGGACCCGTCCAGACGAACTGGTGGCAGGTTGGATTCCAGGTGCGGACTGACGTCGATGCCGCATTCGTCCGCCGTCGGTTTGTAGAAATCGACAAATTCTCGAACGGCGGAGTTAAGATCTGACTCGACCAGTTCGAGCTCACCAACTCTCGCAAACTGCAGAAAAGCGTTGAGAATTTCGTCGAGGTGTCCGCATTCCTGCTGCACACGCTGAAGCTTCGTGAGCATCCGCTGATCGCGGGCAGTGTCGCAATCCTGCAACTCTTCGACGAGCAGTTCGAGATTCAGGCTGATCGTCGACAGAGGGTTGCGGATCTCATGCGCAAGCCCGCCGGCAAGCGACGCAATCTCAGAGTACTGAGCCAGCAGCCTTTGTCGTTCCTGATCTTCCACCGGTAAATTTCCACAAACGGTCTGGAGTGAAGCAAACGATTGTCTCGAAGTGAGAGCCTTGTATCAAAGGCCGCGAGTTGCTGAAACATTCATTCGTTACTGCTGAGAAATATCCGGCAGTCCATATCGGGAATCAGTGATTCACGTAGAACTCGACGGACGTCAGCAACGACCACGTCGCGTCGCGTATTGCAGTTTCTCGGTCGGCGCTCGCATCGTTCAGAAAGCTAACCATCACGGACGACTCGTCGGGGGTCGGAAATCGAGAAAGCACAGCGAGGTAAAGCTCATCCACCAGCGACACCGGTTGCTTAATCTGTATCAGCTTATCGACCAGGTTTCCGGGATGCCGATTCAGCAGTTGTTGAATCTCGCTGGAATTCAGCCAGAACAACGCCCCTTTGACGGTGGCTTTGAATTCGCCTTCCGGTTCTCTCGCGTCGTTGGCGAATGCCTTCGAGAATGCTGTCTTCAACTCGGCAAGTGTCGGAAGTGATGAGTGGTCAGTCAAATTGGCCGTCAACCCGCTATCAGCATCAGGTTGTTCGGATTCGGGGCTGTTCTTTTTCTCTTCTAATAAAGTCACGTTGCCCGTCGCTGTGACAACACTGGCAAGGAGCTGCTCGGCCATTAATGGTCGCTCAATAGCAACCGCAAATCGATCAGCAGCTGGCGAGTCCGTGTTGTCGGTGAGTCGGCTTGATCGTTGCCAGGTCTTTGAAAGCACGATCTCTCGGATGAGCCATTTCAGATTGTAGTCATGTTCGATGAATTCGTCGGTCAGCAGATCGAGCAACCTGGGATGCGAAGGCGGGTTTCCGGAATGATCGAGATCGACAGGATGAACGATGCCTCGTCCAAACAGCGTGTACCAGACTCGATTGACAGTCGTTCGTGCAAACTGACGATTTTCTGGTCGCGTGATTTCTCGTGCGAGCAGTTCGACGGCGCTCCATTCCGGTCTTGGCGGAACAGGTGGCTTCTTTTTGGGCGCTGGCGATGCTATTGGCTTCGGCTCGGGAATTAAAAATGCCGTGCCGCCTGGAATTCGAGGACCTGTTTTTCGTTGGGTTGGGTCGAAAACGGAAACGAACTCGGCAGGCGCGGTCATGGCCTTTTCACCAACCGCTGGAAACTTCACATCACGCCTGACAAACGTATTTTTGTAAACAGCAAACAAGCCCTGAAAATCCAGTTGCTTGTAGTCGTCGATGAAGAGGTGATCGTGACACTCGGCACACTGCAGATCCTGGCCAAGAAACATCCGCCCGATGTCGCGCACAAGTCCGGGATAGTCGACCGGATTCTGGCCGTACTTATCCAGTCGCTTCGACATGAAGTAAGCCGCCGCGCGGTTATCCTCATCGTCTGCCTCGGCGTTGAGAATCTGATAAACAATTTGATTCCAGGGTTTGTTCTGTGTGAAGGATGCCCCCAGCCATACTTGCCAGTCTGAATCGTTGCCGCGACGCTCCATCAGGATGACATGAAAAAGATCGGCCATCCGATGAGGCCATTCCGGAGAGGCCAAAAGGTCATCGACCATCTGCTCTCGTTTGCTTTTTGCCACGTCGCCAATAAACGTGCGCACTCGGTCAGAGTTGGGAATCGTCCCAGTCAGATCGAGCGAAATTCGGCGAAGAAATTCGGCGTCATCACCCACCGGTGCTGTACTTGCTGCACCAAATTCCGATTCAATGACTGCGTCGATTCGTTCATGCAACGATGTAGTCGCCAAATCACCAGCAGTCGCCGTGGTGGCGATTGTCAGGACGACAGCCGAAACAAGTATCGTCCAGGAATTATGTTGGTAGCTGCTGCCCATTGAACACTCCACATGACCAGCGAGTTGTAAATCCGTTTCTTTGTTACGAGCCGGCAGCCGGTTTCAAAGGAAGCTCAATTCGAACCTGGGGATTGTGCCCGACGCCACGCGAAACGTGAAGTGTCTTCGCACAAGAGCAAGACTTTGCGAATAGCAGCCTGTTGAAAAAACTGTCGACGTAACTGAGGAATGATTATTCTACGGGTGTTTGTTTTCCAGGTGGAGTCTGTCGATAGTCGTTGCGGCTGCGAAGCACTGAGAAGCAGCAGGAACTGTGGATCGAGACGGAGTCGGTGGCGAAGGCTCCGGGACATGTATTTTTTGAGCGGCAGAACGGACCGCTCGCGGAAGCCGGGTTTGATGGTTTTGCTCAAGACCGTGCGGAGCCGTATTACGCCAGCAGCGGTCGACCGGGGATTCCTCCGGGCATGTATTTCTGGATGTTGTGCTGCCGGCCACAGTTCAGGAAGGCGACACACTGGACGCTCAGACACCCGCATCGCTGGACGAACAAGCTGGACGAACAAGCTGGGCGAAGTGAAGCCGGCCGTGCTAGCAATCGTCGTCGCACACAGCAGGCGAAGAGCAAACAGATGCAACGGCACCGCAGCGAGCGCATGGACCGGAGTTTCGCTCACGTGTGCGAGACAGGCAATGATCGCCGAACGTGACTTCGCGGCAAACTTGGCCAGACGGCGGCCTTTTCGGCTCCGCTCAAAGCACTTCACGCCGTCATCCGCCTCATTCAGAGATCGAGGTACACTCAGACTGCACCCACTCGATTCAAGTCGTCAAACCACACCCTCACAATGCCGAAACTCATAACACTGAACTGGACTGCCCGATTCGGTTTTTCAACACACAGATAAGCTTGCATAGTGGCAACCAACGTTACTCCAGGATGAGCTTCTGATTTTCAAATGCCAAGGTGCAAAAAAACGGGACCAAGGCATAAATCGGCCTCGATCCCGTTCGAATTCGTCGCTGTCCATCGATGGAACAATGTTCCGACCGCTGAATCTGAATCCTGCTCTAATTACTCAGCAGCTTTTTCAGCTTCGGCTGGAGCAGCTTCGGCTGGAGCAGCTTCGGCTGGAGCAGCTTCGGCTGGAGCAGCTTCGGCTGGAGCAGCTTCTTCAGCTGGAGCAGCTTCGGCTGGAGCAGCTTCTTCAGCTGGAGCAGCTTCGTCACCTTCAGCAGCTTCTTCACCTTCGTGTTCCATTGCTGTCGCTCCACCTGCTACTGCTTCTGCATGGCCATCACCATCAACAGCTGGACCAGCTGTAGGATCAACCGTTGCTCCGCCACAGCCAACCAGGAACAGAGCAATTGCGAAAGCGCTGAGAGTTGATACGAAAGATTTCATCACGTTTTCCTCTTTAGATGCATTTCTGTCAGAAATTGACAATTGGGTTTCTCACGTGGAAACACCTTAGCTTCGACGCTGCCCAACAGGATGCGCGTCAATTGTAGCATATTCCCGATCGGACCTGTTTTCTGCAACTTTAGCGAGATTGATTATCTCCACATTCGTCAGGTGGGCGGAATACTCGCCACGGCGATACATCAGGATACAGACCGGCGAAGACTTAACTATCCCAAGTGCAGAATCAACGACCACATCGATCTGCTTATGAAGCGGTTGCGAGCCTCAGGCGTCCGTTGTAGCGATAGCACCGTTCGATAAAAGGCTGCCAAACGAGCAACGGTTCAAATCTCGTGAATGAATTCGCATCAGTTCTTGACAAAAGTCAAACGGGCGGACTTGATAATGCCTGATGCGGATTAAAATATAAGCCAGAGCTGACAGGAATGACCGTCTGGTATGTTTGAGAATATCGAAGTGTTTTGTTGCCTCTACAAATCAGCGATGATTTCAACGCTTGATGCTGAAACAAAAAACGGGACTGAAGCTCAGCGAGCTTCAGTCCCATTTGGAATTGACATTCTCATCATCCCGGAAGTGAAAATCCCGGTCGCAAAATTGAATGTAGATTCAGTTACTCCGTAGTTGCTTCAGCTGGATCAGCATCGCTTGGAGCTTCTTCTGCAGGCATTTCTTCACCTTCTTCAGCCATACCTGCAGCCATTTCATCATGCATTTCCAAGGCATCGGCTTCAATAGCAGCTTCTTCTTCTGGTGATGTTTCAACCTGTCCTCCGCCACAGCCAACAAGGAACAGAGCGATTGCGAAGGCGCTGAGAGTTGATACGAAAGATTTCATCACGTTTTCCTCTTTAGATTCATTTCTGTCAGAAATAGACAATTGGGTTTCTCACGTGGAGATAACTTGGCTCCTTGACGCTGCCCAAACTGGATGCGCGCCAAGTACACCATATTCCCAATCAGATCTATTTTCTGCAACTTTGACGAGATTGATTATCTCCACATTCGTCAGATGGGCGAAATACTCGCCGATTAGGCAATCTTCAGTCCGGCTTCCGTTCCAGCAAGTCGCCATCGGAATTCGGAATCCGTACAAAACTGAACGTTCCTGATGCCAATGCAACTCCGACGTCGTCGCCCATCGTCATTTTTGCCTGGGCTACCGAGGTCGTTGCCCCCGAATGAGAAACTTTCGCCGCAATCAGCAGTCGTTCGCCGTTCCAGCCTGGTCGGATGAAATGAACGTTCAATTGGCAGGTCACGGCAAAGCAGCCGTCGGGTGTTTGAGTCGACACGGCAACTCCCATCGCCGTGTCCAGAAGCGTGGCGATGACGCCGCCGTGAGCGATCCCTCGCGTCCGCAGGTGCATTTCTGACAGGTTCAGGGCGAGAATTGCGGTACCGTCGCCACTTTCAACGAGTTCCGCGCCCAGCATCGCCAGAAAAGGAGATTCCTCGAATGGTTTTCGACGGTCCGCTTCGTCTGTAGCTGTCATCGGGTTTGCCTTGGAATTGTCGTGAAAGATCGCGGCAGAGATAAATCGTCAGGCTCCGGATTCCGACAAAAACAGGCGACATCCATTGGTAGAATCAGGAGAACGGAGCAGGTTCGCGAAGTGTCTCAGTAAACGCAATAATCAGCTCAGTTTGAGGTACGGCAATCAACAAGAACCGTCGTTTGTGGCCTCTTTAAATCACTAATACACAGGACTTCCGATGAGTCTGTTTCGACCCGACGTCGATCGAATCCAGGGTTACGTTCCCGGCGAACAACCGCAGGATGATGGCTGGATTAAGCTCAACACAAACGAGAATCCTTACCCACCGTCACCGAGAGTGGCCGCCGCGGTTACAGAAGCCTGTTCGGGACGACTGAATGTTTACCCGGATCCGCTGGCGAGTCGATTTCGGAAGGCGACGTCCGAGTTATTCAACGTCGACCCAGACTGGATTCTTCCAGGCAATGGCAGCGACGAGATCCTGACTATTCTGAATCGCACGTTCGTCGACCCCGGCGAGCTGATCACGTTTCCATACCCGAGTTACACCCTTTACGAGACTCTGGCCGACATTCAGGGCGCCGTTCACGAGAGACTGCTACTCGAACCCGACTGGTCATGGAACATTGATCGTGTACGGCCACAGATTGAACGAAGCAAACTCGTGTTTGTTCCCAATCCGAACTCGCCATCGGGAAACTGCTGGGCCGACGAAACGATACACGAACTCGTTCCGCCTAACGGAATCTTTGTCCTCGACGAAGCGTATGGGGACTTCCGCGACGAACCTCACCAGGGCGACATCCTTCACTCGGATGCTGGTCGCCGAGTCGTAGTCACAAGAACGCTCAGCAAGTCGTATTCTCTGGCGGGGATCCGGTTTGGTTTCGCAGTAGCTCATCCAGATCTGATTTCGGGGATGCGGAAGGTCAAAGACAGCTACAACTGCAACACCTTGTCTCTCGCCGCCGCTACTGCCGCAATCGAGGACCAGGATTGGATGTTCAACAATCGTCGCAAAATCATCGCGACGCGCAATCGGCTGACAACATCCCTTAGCAAACTGGGCTTCGAGACCGTCAAAAGTGAGGCGAATTTCATCTGGGCAACGCATTCCAAAATCAGCCATCAGAAAATTTATGAAGAGCTGAAAGCTCGCAAGGTGCTCGTTCGATTCATGAAATTTCCTGAGTCGCTGGGCGACACCGAACTGACCGGACTTCGCATTACGGTCGGCACGGACGACGAGACGGACGGGTTCCTGGAAATTCTTTGCAAGATAATGGAGTAAGGCCGTCAAATTTTCAGGAGGCGACCAGGTGGACCGTCTGACAAAGCAGCACCGAAGCTGGAACATGTCCCGGATTCGCGGCGCGAATACAAAACCCGAGATACGCGTTCGCTCGATGCTTCACCAGATGGGGTACCGTTTTCGTCTGCATCGTAAAGACCTGCCTGGCAAGCCGGACATCGTTCTACCAAAGTACGAAACTGTCATTTTCGTGCATGGCTGCTTCTGGCATCGCCATCCGAATTGCCAATTCGCCTATACTCCGAAGAGTCGGGTCGACTTCTGGAAAAAGAAGTTCGCGCGCAACCTGGCACGGCATGAGGAAGTAGCAGCCGAGTTGACGGCTGATGGCTGGCGTGTAGTCGTCGTTTGGGAATGCGAAACGAAAGACGAAAAGAAGTTATACAAACTGCTGACTCAAAACATGGAATAGTCGAATGTCAGAATTGCCGCACAGTCACGAACTGCTAACACGAAATGAAAGTCGTCTCATAATTGTTGACATGCAGGAAAAACTGCTACCTTTGATCAACCATCACGAAGCTGTTCTTGCCAACTGCATGAAGCTGGCCGATGCAGCTGAGATTCTTAATGTGCCATCGACGGCAACGGAGCAGTACCCCAAAGGGCTCGGTTCATCCGTCGCACAAATTGCTGAACGAATCTCAGATCGTCCAGAAAAGATCGAATTCAGTTGCCTCAACTGCCTTGATTGGAACTCGACGGGCTCCGATCCTGAAGGACGCTTCAAAATCGTGGTGGCGGGAATCGAGTCGCACGTTTGCGTGCTCCAGACGGTGCTCGATCTGTTGTCTCAAGGCTTTCGAGTATTCGTAGCGGCCGACGCGGTCGGCAGTCGCAAACCGGGTGATTGCGAAATCGCTCTGCAGCGAATGGCGTCGTCAGGAGCCGTGATTACGACTACCGAATCAGTACTGTTTGAATGGTGCGAGCGAGCCGGGACTCCCGAGTTCAAGGAAATCAGCCGGCTGGTCAGAGACTGATCAGCGACTTATGCTCCGCCGCAAATTTTGCACATACACAAATTACGCACACACATCGTCGAATATGTCATTCGCAGAGAGAAACATCGCATGTCGGAGTACAACGTTTTCGGAGTAGGCAACGCACTGGTCGACGTTCAGACGCTGGTTTCTGATGAAACGCTGATCGAACTCGACTTTGCCAAAGGCATCATGACACTCGTCGACGAGCAGAAGCAACAACGCGTACTCAGTCGCCTTGAAGGTTCAAAGCTGAATCGCTGCGCGGGCGGTTCGGCAGCAAATACAATCATCGGAATCACCGAATTCGGAGGCACAACTGCTTATGCCGGCAAGGTAGCTAACGACGAAATCGGAGAATTCTTTCTGAGAGACCTGCGCGAACTTGGGGTGTCAATCGAGGTGTCTCAAGCGGAAGGTCAAAGCGGAACGTGTGTCGTTCTGATTACGGAAGATGCTCAACGGACGATGCTCACAAACCTGGCAGTTTCCGCGACGCTTTCTCCGGATGACATTGACGAAGAAGAGATTCGAAAGGCAGATTGGGTTTACGTCGAGGGGTATCTTTTCGCCGTTGAGTCAGGCAAGGCAGCCGCGAGAAAAGCGATTGATCTTGCTGTCAAACACGGAGTGAAAGTCTCGTTAACAGTTTCGGACCCATTCCTGATTCAGATTTGCCGCGACGAGTTCTGGGCGTTGATTGAAGGCCCGGTTGATCTCCTCTTCTGTAATCTGGAAGAAGCACGCAGCCTCACCAAAAAACACGACCCGGCAGACTGTGCGCACGAAATTCATCAACATGCCGCCGCCGTCGCTTTGACTCTCGGTGAAGACGGTTCGCTCCTGATGGAAGGCAACCGGCTAATTCTGATCGAAGGAGTTCCCGTCAAAGCCGTCGATACAACCGGTGCCGGAGATATGTACGCCGCAGGAATTCTTTACGGCATCACGAACGGCCTTTCATGGAATCAGGCAGGCCATCTGGCGTCGCACGCTGCGGCACGAATCGTCAGTCAGCTCGGTGCTCGCCTCGAGAAACCATTCACCGCAGAAGAAATTCAGTCGTTGACTTCATGAGCAGGCTGGCAAACGGTTGTCTCTTCAATTTTGGCTAACGACAGACAGTATTGTGGCGCAATTCCACCAGCGATTCTGAATCTCGATTGTTGAGAACTTGTGGTACTTAGCAAACAGTCACCGTGATTACTTTGTCGGTTCAGAACACCCGTTTTCTCGCCATTGCGATGCAAACACGTAAAACTTCACAAATACCCGATACGGCTGACCGCAATCCAAAAAAGATCGGGTGAGAGACTGCAACACGGCACGTAATTCGGCAATACTACCCACGCAGCCGGTCGACTGTGCCGTTTTAAGCGTTGGCCCGCGCGCGAAGTGGCATTGGCCGGCTGCATTATCAAACGCTGCACAAAGCCCGGCCTTTACAGGTTGGGCTTTTAATTTTTCTTAGCACTGGACGATCGAACCCTGTAGCTGTGAGTTCGGATCATGAAGTTCAGTCGGCGCTAAACTTTCGAACTCGGTGTGCCTCACTGTCACCGATGTAGACATTGCCAAGAGCGTCAACAAAAATGCCATGCGGCCTGGCCGTTCGACACTTCAGGGGTTCTCCATCGGGACCGTCGCCGCGCTGGCCGTCACCGACCAGTAGTTCCAGGATGCCAGTCGAAGCTCGAATGACCCGGACAGAATGACTCTCCGTGTCGGCAAGGAACACGTCTCCGTTCCGACTGATGGAAATTCCTTTTGGGCCGGAAAGTGTTGCCAGCCTGGCTGGACCTCCGTTTCCAGTGAAACCTTTCTTACCGGTACCAGCAAGGTGATGCAGCGTCTTAGTCTTGAGGTCAATTCGGTAAACGGAGTTCCCTTCACGAAGAGCCAGGTAGAGGCTGTGTCTCCCATCGAAGTCCAAAGCTCGCGGGCCATTCAGTGGCGTGCCCTTCAACGAAGCACCGTCGGGAGTTGATCTTCGTGCTCCCGTTCCGGCGAAGGTTTCGATGATGCCACTTTCGAGATGCACAACCCGGACGCGGTGGTTTCCGATGTCACAGATATAGAGGTTTCCCTGGTAATCCAGCGTGATCGAGTGTGGCCGGTTTAATGCCGCCTTCGTTGCCGGCCCGCTATCGCCGGAGAATCCAACTTTGCCAGTTCCTGCGACGGTCGAGATGATTCCTGACTTCGCATCGACGCGGCGGACGATGTTGTTTTTCATTTCGACGAAGAACATATTCCCGGCAGTGTCAAAACGGACTTCGTACGGCTCGTTCAGTTTAGCTTCAATCGCTGGTCCACCATCGCCCGAGTAACCCTGTTTGCCATTGCCCGCGACGACGGTGATCTTGCCGGTGGACTCGTCCAGACGTCGCACGACGTGAGTGGCGATCTCGCAGATGTAGAGTGCTCCGTCCGGTCCTTTGGCTATGCCGTACGGTTCTCCGACGGGTGTTTCTTTCGCAAGTCGTTCTCCGACTTCCAGACCGGGTGTTCCCGTGCCTGCAATCGTCACAACATCGGCCGCCGATACTCTACCGCTAATCAGAACTGCTGCGAATACAGCCGCAACCATCGTAGAGTTCAATACGTGTCCTGACGCATTTCGAGGGTCGCAGAAGGTGCTGTGCCGGTGGTTCATCCCAAAGTTCCTTTCGCAAGAATCAAGCCATAGTTGCCCACCTGGTACGCATTTTAACAGGCTGGCCACTTTAGCGATGCGCACTCTGTCGCGGGAGCGTTAACGCGGTTACGTCCGTGAGGCACTGGCCGATAGCTACTCTACTACATGCACAAGCATGGCGTCGTGTCCGCGGGCG
>JACLAC010018474.1_pt1 | contig 39974 bp, 26 predicted proteins | sample 8027881 | NCBI WGS metagenome assembly JACLAC01 (sample SAMN15725517, study PRJNA655200) | protist metagenome | isolation source: fluorescence activated cell sorting (FACS) single amplified genomes of... | place: Spain: Blaines Bay Microbial Observatory, Mediterranean Sea | collected 2016-01-19 | reverse complement strand
TCCAGTCTACTTCAAGATCACCATTCGTCTGCTTTGACTCTCTTCACCCAGATCCAGACTATAGAAGTAGACTCCACTTGAGACCGACTCCCCATCTTGGCTTTTTCCATCCCAGTAAATGGCTTTCTCTCGACTACTGTAAATGCCCGCTTCTCGAAATCCTACTTCCATCCATCTGACCAATTGTCCTCCCACATCATAAATTGACAGCTTGACTACCGAGTCTTGACTCAATTGGTATGGGATCCAAGTCTCCGGATTGAAAGGATTGGGGTAGTTTTGTAATAGTCGGGTCAAATCTGGCACCTGATCAGATTCCAATTCTAGCCAACGGTGAGCGCTGGCCAGTTCTTCTTGACCCACTCGGAACTGACTCTTAGCTCGTCGCTTACCCTTACTACCAATCAGTTTCACTTCTACTAAATCACCTTCAACTACTAGATCTTGGCGATTCAAGTCGACCAGGGGTAGACGAAAACTATGTCCTCTCGACTCAAATTGAGCCAACTGTTTACCCGTTGTCAGGTTGGTAGCTTGTAGTCGGTAGTCTTCGTCGGAACTGACTATCTGGTTGGTTAAATTACCACTGACCACAAAAGCCCAGGTCTTGCTAGCTATCACTGAACTGGGAGCTGACATCGGGTTTAAATCTCCAGACCAGAGTCCTCCCTCAAAGGTCACGGCTCGATCGGAACTGACGTGGACGATATAGCCCTGACCACCTTGAATCTCAAAACCAGGGTCGGCCTGATCCAGACTCCACACATAAGCCTCGAACTTCTGATTGATTAAGTGGTAACGAATTACCCAAGTGACATCGACGGTCGAATCATCATTTAAATTGTCATTATTACCAGCCAGATGTTGGGCCAAGGACTTAGCCGTATAGGTAGTTTCGGCTTGAAAGGGCAAGGCGATCATATTGACACCTTGAATCAGGTTGATTGTAGCTGTACCGGACTCGGTCAAGTTGTCAGTAACAATTATGCCACTGTCTCGTAGTGATTCTATGGTTAATTCACTTTCAGTATTTAATGGGTTAGAGTTCAAATCCAATCGTGTTAGGTTGGTCAAACTGGCCAAGCCACCAATATCAACGATTTGATTGTGAGACAGATCTAGTCTTGTAAGACTACTGAGGTTTGATAAAGCCCCAATATCATTAATTTTATTAGCATACAAGCTTAATGAAGCCAAGCCGGACAAATTGGATAAACCACTCAGGTTAACGATCTGGTTATTGCCTAAATTTAAATCGTCTAGATTGATACAGTATTCTAAACCAGTTAAGTCAATAATACCTGCATTTGAAACATCTAGTGATCCTGTCAGTTCGACTAAGTCAAGATCAGTAATCGTCTGATCTTGACTTTTACCCATAGCTTCTTTTAAGGCCGATTTTAAACCTGGATCAGAAATTGTAACTTCAAAAGTAAAGGAGTCAGAGGTAATGCTGAGACTAGAAACACATCGAAATCCGTAGGAGTTGTACGTATCAGGCGGAGTGCCGTTGGAGCGAGAAGCCAGCCGCAGGTAGTTGATACTATGGGCCCAAGAACCGCCCCGCAACACTCGATGTGTGCCGGTGGCCGGCCCCTGAGGATTGTTGCCTGGTGAACTACTGTAATAGTCCGCATCATACCAATCGGCACACCACTCCCAAACGTTACCAGCCACATCATAAATCCCATAGCCATTAGCAGAATAACTACCTACTACTGTGGTTCTTCCAACATTTACCCCATAATTAGCCTTAGTATCATCAATCTCATCGCCCCAAGGATAACGCTGACCTTCCAATCCACCTCGGGCCGCATACTCCCATTCGGCTTCGGTTGGCAAACGCTTACCGGCCCACTCGGCATAAGCCACCGCATCATCCCAATTCACATAAATCATCGGGTGGTCATCGCTGGGTGAATATGGATCAACATTATCCCAACTCCCCCCCCAACTGTATCCACTATCAGTCAGAAAGGCCTCAAACTGACCGACAGTCACCTCAGTTTTGTCCATATAAAAACCATCCAAGGTCACCGTATGAACTGGTAATTCTCTACCATCACCGGACCCTTCCCCAAAATGATCACCCATCTCAAAAGAACCAGCCGGTATCAGAGCCATCTCGGCCCTGTCTTGGTTCCATACGATCTGGTTGGGTAAGTTATCGGGCACTTCTGGTTCTGTAGCCAAATCACTCAGTAAGATGTCCAGAGTCTCTACTAGATCATCGCTGGCATCGTCGACAGTACCATTATCGTCCTGACCCACTACCAACAACTGATAATCTGTGTCTTCCACTAAGTTCAAGCCACCACTACCCAGTTGAGTAACTAAACCATCAATGGTAGTAACAGCACTAAAGTCCCAAGAGCTCGCATCAACGCCACCCAATGGTTGTACAAATAAACTTACCGATAAGTTGGTACTGCTAGAATTAGCGGTTGCCCAAGTGTAATCGGTAGCGATCAGGCTTAAGCCAGAGAACCAATTAATGCCAGTTTGATCATCTGAAGGAAGTAAATTAGAAAAAGAATCGGCCGTGATATTGAGACTAGAAATACATCGAAAACCAAAGCGATTGTTCGTATCGGACGGATTACTATTATTACGATAGGCCAAGCGAAAAGTATTTGAATTAGTCTGACGCCAAGCCCCACCTCTCAACACACGTTTCGATCCATTTTCTGGCCCTACTGGGTTAATCACCAATTGGGATGTGTAATAGTTCTCATCGTACCAGTCAACGCACCACTCATAAACATTACCAGTCATGTCATACAAGCTATAACCATTAGCTGGATAATTACCTGCCAGTGTTGTTTTTCCTACATTACCTCCATAATTAGCCTTGGTATCATCAATATCATCTCCCCAGGAGTAACGCTGGCCTTGCATCCCCCCCCTTGCCGCATACTCCCACTCGGCTTCGGTTGGTAAATGTTTGCCAGCCCACTCAGCATAAGCGGTAGCATCATTCCAAGTTACCCAAATCATTGAATGATCATCAGTCGGTGATTTGCTAGCCACACTATCCCAATCCCCCCCCCAGCTATAACTAGTATCATCCAGAAAGCCTTTAAACTGACCAACAGTAACTTCGGTTTTATCCATATAGAAGCCATCCAAGGTAACTGTATGAACTGGTAATTCATTGTCTTCACCCTCGTCGAAATGATCGCCCATTTCAAATGAGCCAGCTGGGATATAAGCCATCTCGGCCCCATCTTTCTTCCACACTATCTGGTTGGGCGGGCTATCGGCTAAAGTATCAGAACTCAGGAAGGTAAGTAATAGAAGGATCTTGAGACCATAGATTTGATTTTTCATATTAACGAACCAAAGTAAATAAGAGATTAGATAAGGTTTAAATAAGTAGATTCCAGTCAGCAATCAGCAAATAAGGTGAATATAAATATGAGATCGTCTCAACATTAGCATAGAATTTATCGACAGCTATCTGTTGCGCCATTTAAATATTGTAGACTTGAATGTTGAAAAAATATAACAAGAATTGGAGTTAGTAGTAAATGTCTTTTTACTACTCCAATAGGTAACGGGTCAAATCCTGTACAAAAAACGAACGTCATTGATACAAATCGTCTAAAAAAGGGAGGTTTGAATAACGTCTGATAATGTGAATTATCGGCCGTCTTCTCACAACCATCGTCTCAGTCAACTTTAACTTGCCTTGTAATCCTCGGCACAATGCTTAACACGAGATGCCTTCCGCCGCACAAATTCTAACTCAGTCTCCAAGTCTGACCCTCAAAATGGTCGGTGTTGGTTCTCACTTTGGCCCTGACAGCCAATACTAATACATTCAGTCGGTTCAGAAGGGACTCAGCAAGACTTCTCAGACTGCTTCTGACTTAATCACCCCTCAACAATTTAGCCAACACCTGAACATCTAACTAATTTAAAGTACAGTACGATGTCTGATAATGAATCTTATTACAAGCATCTAGGAATCCCATAACCACCAAAATTAGTACTTGTAAAATAATATGTCAACTGACATACTTACTTGCTTAAGGAATTTCAAAATGCATAAACATCTTGTAACCATCGTTTTAACGTTTTCCATCACAGCGATCTATCTATTTGGGATTTCCGTTAGTCAAGCCGATCAGGTAATCTATGTTGATGTCGCTCACTATATCCCTGACGATAGTCAATTTAGGGTTGAAGTAAAAGGGAATAAGTGGATATCATTCGCGGATCCAGAGGCGATAGGTGGAAGAGCTTTCGGGGGTCCTGGTGATAACAATTATGGCGATGATGGAGGAGACCCATTTATTGCCGCAGAACCTTATCTAGTTATCCCCTTTCCCGTAGATGTGAAGGTGGGAGAATCGACGGCCGATGGTAAAGTGTGGGTGCCATGGGTGCGAATGCGTGTGCCTTTAACTCATAACTCTTTCTATTGGCAGGTAAGCTCAGAGAAACCATATAAATGGAAACCTGAAATAATTACTAATGCAGTCCGATGGAATGACGATTCTATGAACAATTCCGACAAATGGTATTGGCAAGATAATACGACTGGCAACGACGGAGGGGCATTTCCCGACATAGCTGCGGGCAAGAATTATCTGAGAGTCGGCGTCAGGGAATCTGATCCTAAGCTTTTTCCCCACCTCGATGTAATATGTTTTAGGAACGATGGAGGAACGCCAACTTTTAATGAGGCTTTGAATTCAGGAACAGCTGTTGAGCCTGCGAACAAACTTACCGTCACCTGGGGACAGATCAGAAGTACTTACTAACAATTAATTTCACTTACGCTATTCAGGCACTCTACGTCGCTGTCGAGTGCCTTTTTTATTTTTTATTTTGATTTTTTTCAAAGAAACGTGATTTCCAGCAGCTGGAACTGACTTTCTACTAGCCATAATGACGCAAATCTAAGTCAGATATGAAAACGGATGATAATGCATATTATCGGACATCACAGGAATTGATCATGAAAAAGATTAGTTGTTGTTTTTTGTTTCTGCTGGTCTTTTTGTTGGGGTGCCAAGATCAGTTTGAAGTTAAAAAGAAATCAAAATATACCAGTTGTTTCTAAGATTGAAGAACTGAAAACTGTAAAAGGCAAAAAGATCATTTGGCAAAAAGACGGGGCTGTAATGGTTTTGATTCCTGCTAATCCATCCGGTATTACTACAGAATTTTCTGTTGCCTATAATGAATATGAGGATCTTGTTGTTACCCCAAAGAAAGAAGTTGTAGTTAGTGCTATTGACACTTTCTTTATGGACACGACAGAAGTTACGATTGGTCAGTGTAAGAAATTTTCAGCTGAATCAGGTTATAAATCAGACCGTTCCATCATGATGGGCCTCAGCATGATTGAAGTTTTTACGGAATCTTTTTGGGAGTATATTTATCTTGACGGTTTTGCACATACTGATGATTATCCTATGGTGTACGTCAGCTGGAATGATGCATTCGCTTATGCCAAGTGGACAGAAAAGCGACTGCCAACTGAAGCAGAATGGGAATTTGCCGCCCGTAGTGGCTTAGTTAATAAGCCTTTTCCATAAGGTGATGACTTAGCTTTGGCTCCTGATTATGCAAACTATGGTGATGATGAAAACACTTCTATTTTAGAACCTGTAAGAGCGACACCGACAGGCGGCTTGAAACCAAATGGTTATGGTTTGTATGACATGGTCGGTAATGTTTGGGAATATTGTCAAGGTCCGTATAACGAATGGAAATTGTCGAGGGGGGGCGTCTTGTATGATCCAAGGTCCACTTCCCTTTGGAATGGACCGCCGTAGCCGAACTCTTAATCATCAAGATTGGACCAGTGGGTTTCGATGTGTCGCTGACATCGAATAAAAACAAAGGAATTGATGATCAAAAAGATTAATTGTTGTTTTTTATTTTTATTGGTCTTGTTTGGTTGTGGTGATTCTTATGAAGATGAGGCAGAATTAGTTGCACGTTTGGACTTACCACCGCCCGGAAATTATGGCCAGATTGTATGGGAAAAAGACAACTCACAGATGCTATTAATCCCGGCTGGTTCATTTGAGATGGGAGATTACTCTAAAACAACTCAACCTGAGGAATTTATGGAAAAATCACGGCCACATCATACCATAGAATTAGATGCGTTCTATATAGATATTCATGAGGTGACTGTGGGTCAGTTTAAGCAGTTTCTTAATCGAAGTGGGTACGAATATAATGTTGATTGGGACGATGTGGACCAGTTTTCGCCAAATGATGACGATCCAATGATTTATACTAATTGGTATGATGCTGTAGCTTATGCCAACTGGGCGGGCAAACGGCTACCAACGGAAGCCGAGTGGGAATACGCTGCACGTGGAGGACTGGCAGTAAAGAATTATTCATGGGGTGATGATAAAAACTTGGCTCGTGATTATGCCAACTATTCGGGTACAGGAAAAGCGGATAAATGGACCTATACTGCACCAGTGGGTAGTTTTGGTGCTAACGGCTATGGGCTTTATGACATGGCCGGCAATGTGTGGGAATGGTGTCAGGACTGGTATGGAGAGAACTATTATAGTAACTCACCAGCTAATAACCCGAAGGGACCGGAGACTGGTTCAAGACGAGTGTTGCGGGGCGGATCTTGGCTCAGCAATACATGGCATCGACGCGTAGCTTGCCGCATCAACTACTATCCGGCAGGTAGAAACATCATCGACCACGGGTTTCGATGTGTGTCAGATTTCCCTTAGTTATTCCCAGGCTCTTCGAAGAAGGGATCTTTACCAGCGACGATGGAGCGTCTTTTACCAATCGAAACAATCAACCCCATCGGACCATTAATGCCCGTTCCTCTCACTTTTCAGCCATTTTATAACCCTTTTAATTGGATCCGTAATTTCAGCCTCAAACTCCAAAATCTGAACCCTGATGCCTGCTTAGGATAACAATGTCCCTCGTATTGCTGGGCATTGATACCTTTTTTCTATCTTTTTCTGTTCATTAGCCTGTAAAATTCTTACAAACTCTGCTTTTCTACTCCCTAGTGTTTTTTTGAAAATAGGTCCGGCAAACAGTACGTTTATTGCCTCATAACTTTTTCATTCACTCCTTGAGGGGCGCTCCTTCGTTAGTTTTGGAGCGTCCTTTTTTATACCCCCTCATTGTGAGGGCGGTTATCGGTTCTTTTTAGGTTTTTCTCTACAAAATAGAAAAAGATTGAAAAATCTACTTTTGGTGGTCGGAAGGCAGACTTTTGCTGACGCGATGCAAAGCCACCTAAATAGCAAGATGAAGGTCAATCTGTGTTGATAGATCGGCTGAGGCTTATAATGTTAAGACTGGTTCTGCTATTTGTATTAACATTGTTTTTGTATTTAAAGGGGTATCTGTCCCTTAAGTTGTTCAGGGTGTTTCTTGCGGCATTGAGTCTGCTTTATGTGATAGTGCGAGTACGACTGATACTCACAAGGTCTGTTAAACAACCAGATGGACATAAGGAGATCTAGCGGGCTTGTGCTTCAATCGTCAAGTCGGCTTCTGGGGCCGCTTAATCGGTCAATACGCTTAGCCTGATTAACCTCCCGGCACTGATCTTCTCATTTTTCAGGCCCCATTTGAGTCTTAATTGGCCAAATCACAATCATTTCTCTCTCTTTTGATCATTATGTGTCCATTATTTAGCTAATAAGTGCCACTTATAATCTAAAATATGTTGAGCTTCAAATCAGCTGAAACCAGCTCCAAATACCCCCAAACCCTGACCCATTCAGGATTAATCACACCTAACACTCTCCTTAACAATCCAACGAAGCAACAGAAGCAGCTAATTAATATGTTAGTTCAAACCTTGAAAGATGGGGAAAAGTATATTCGTCATTCTTACTATGTTGGCAGACCTATTCGTCAGTCGGCAGCAGAGGCGTTGGAAAAGGTCAATATTGAAGCTGAAGCCACAGAAGACACAAAGTTTGATTTCTGATACTTCGGATTACCCCTTGACTTGATGTTGACATCACTATTTTGGTCGTTTAATCGCTTAAACGGGCATTTTTTAGCCCCCCCCACATCACCGTCATTTTTCGGCGGATCGATATGGCGGAGGCCTTTTCGAGGCCGTCACGCATGATATTATTGATAGCGTCAGTCTCGATCGGGGTGTTAAAAATACCAATATCGTCAAGTGCACCTCTAAAGTCCCAACCGGGATTCTTCCAGCCAGCTAGCCAGATCGAACCTTGATGTTTCGCTGGTGTCGCTGGATGTGATTTGACATCGGCCTTTCCTACTGCTTTATCTCCAACTATTTTTCCATCAACATAGAGTTTCAACTTGTCGCCGTCGTAAGTTATGGCAACAAAGCTCCATTTATCCTGTTTCCATGTACCACCACGAATGTGGGTTGCGGCCTGGTCATCATTGACCGCTATGCTAGCATAAAAATCGGTAGGCCCAATCTGGATGGTTGGATTATGCCAATCTCGCTCAATGATACGGGTATTGACGTTGGGTGGTGGTTCAGTCGGTTTAACCCAGAGAAGATACGTAAAACCATTTTGATAGTCATCTGTCGTCTTGCTGGCCGGAATTTCTACGTGGCTTTTGCCGTCGAAGTATAGTCCTTTACCAAGTTTTCCATCCGTCCACTTCGCACCAACGATTTTCCCATTATTCCGGTTTCCCGAGTTGTCTTTGATACTCTTGCCCTGTCCTTCATCTAACAACCAAATCCCAACAATTGATTCGGGGCTAATTTCAGTATAGCCCATATTCAGTGCTGATAGTACAACAAGCGCAATCATAGTCCATTGTCTGCACATTTTACTGCCCTCTTTGGTTGGAATAAGTTTAACCGCACTTCTGGTTCTAATCAAATCGGCACCAGTTAACCTTAGGTTCTATCAGATAATGATTTCGCTTCCAGTTTTCAACTAGTAAGTCTCAACTGTTCAGCGATCTAAATTACTAATAAAATAATATTAAGCATATGCTAAAGTCCGATAATGTTAGTTATCGGACTTTAGCGGAGGAAATGTGCATAACTCTACACAATACCTTGGGGGATTCTGTTGCCAACAATGGCTGAAAGCTCAAAAAGGGATGTCCGATAATTTTGGCAGACCTAAAAACTGACCAAAAGCCGAAGGAATTAAACCGTGATCGCAATTAAATGACGCCCACAAAACCGTCAAAGCGAAAAATCTAGGGGGCACAAAAAAAGTACCTAGCTCGGCAAAAAAAGCTAGGTACCGGTCGCACCCCTTAACGGAAAGGAAGTTGCACGAGGGTTAAAACACTAAGGGGTACTTAAAATGTATCGCTTCGGTTTTACGTTTTCAAATGAAGTAATCATAAAAAAAGAGGATTGATTCGATAATAAAAATGGTTTTACAAGAAAATCCTGTAATTAACGGCCAAATAACGGGAAATTTGAAGCAAACGATAGACCAAACGACGGGAAAACCAGAGTAGAAGCCAGAAAAAACCCGATAAATGCTCTTGAATGATAGGGTCATTCTTTTTATAAATGGAAATTATGCCGAACAGAAGATGGGAAAAAATAATCCTACGAGAACCAGCGAATCTACCCCAAGAGGTAGAAAGTGATGATTTCCTACCTACTACCCACAGCTGTCCCAATTGTGGATACCAGTTCTAGGAATATTTATTGAATCAAACTCAGGATATTTTGTGAGGAAATAGTTGGGCGAAACAGACCACTTCAAATTGGGTTGGATGGTTCAGGTTTTTACAAAGAAATTACCTGCAAATTAGAAATAAATGACGGAGCAAATGACAGGTTTTTGAGTTGATTAAATGCCTAGTTTGGAAAGGAATAGTTATCAAAAAAACAAACTAGGCATTTGCACTCTATATTGCCCTTACTATTGGAGGATTATAAGGGTACAACCTAATGTCTGATCTGGTGCTAGGCAATTCAAAGGTTTATTTTTTTGCCATTTTGGGAACAAAAAACCTATAAATGACCTAGATTATTGGGGGTATTTATTTCTAAATAGAAATTAAGTGATTAAATTTGCTAGATATGATTTTTACGAGCAGGGTGAAAACGTACCAATCTGGCCAAGTCTATCTACGATTGCAATCAAATGGCGTTGACAAAACCAATAAAAATGCCTAGCTGGCTATGATGTGTAAAGTGGACCAGCTAAGCACCCGGTATTGAAAGAAAGGCGATAATACTCCATGGCACAAGAGCACAATCGACCTGACTATAATGTATAAATTGCAACATTATTCATAGTTTTTGTATCTAATCTTGGCATGATCTCTATTTTTTACAGGATTTTCTTTCTCGTTTTTGGCAATTTACCGAGTTTTACAGGAAAAATCTGTAATTGACAGCCAATTAACAGAAAATTAGAAAAAAATAACAGAGGAAGAAATAGGATTTTGGTTCAAACGAAATGAGTGTGGCATCAGTGTGAGATTTGGAACAGCAAATGGGATAAAAGTACTCTTTTTGGAGTAGTCTAGGTAAGGCACATGCGCCGGAGCAATAAATAAGTGCTTAGCCTGATGCGATACTAAGCACTTATTTAGGAGTCCCCTTAACGGAAAGTTACCGTTGAGGCGCTAAGGGGGTAAAAATGTATTTTATGGATCTCATGTTTTCAAATAAAGTAGAGCAATATAGTTTTTTTTTAAATATTTACGAGACTTCTGGGCAAAAGAAATGCCTAGCTCAAGGGGTGCAACCAAGCTAGGCATTTCTCCTTGTAATCAAAAGACACTTCTATCAGAGTGGAGGTTGACAGAAGCAATCATAATATAATGTTTAGTGGCAAAGGGTTCAAAGATTTGTTTTTTGTCATTTTTGAAGCAAAAAACCTATAAAAGCCCAGCAATGCGGCGGAGATTGTGCCCCTAAGCAGAGATCAAAGTTCAACCTTTTGAGTTTGAAGATCAAATTACGGAGCCAATTAAAATAGTTTTAATGATTAATTTAAGCTGAATAACAAATCAAGCTATAGTTGGTTAAAAGTGAGAAGATCGAGGTTTGCCAGAGCGATTACTCGGTCGATTAATGGGTGTGAGCGAACGAGGATGAGCAGCGGCAGTTTGATGCTGCTGCCAATAGAAGGGAAGAAGGTCGAAGGTATTAGCCCAAGCTCGCTTGAATAAGGATTCAGAGATATAGAGCAGGAACCAACCAGGACGTCCAACGGGGCGATCATTACCACCAGTTGGAGGCCTGATCTTAATACACTTTAGTAGATGCAGGGCTTGAACTGGGTTGACATGAGGGCTTAATTGACAGGCCTGAGAGACGAAAGCATCAATACCCAGAGGATGATCCTGACGTATGATTTGATAAAAATCAGCGTTGGAAGGGAGGGGGTTACCGAGTTTTTCCTGTTGATTTTGCCAAAGTTGAAGGGTTAGCAGTTTAAGCTGTTGGTAGTTAAGATTGTTGTTGTTGGAATCAGTAGTAGATTCTTAAATTTGTTATAGTTATGGGGTTAATGTTGTCAGTGAATCTTATAAAACTGTTTTCTTATCAACAAAATTTACGGTATTTTGCAGGAAAATTAGCGACGAATTTGCAAAAAAACAGCGGGGAAACCAAATGAGTATTCTTGATGCCAGTATACTTGATATTGCTTTTTTATCATCGAAGGTCGAATGTCCATACAATAGGGGAAATCATGAGTAATATCGCCGAAATTCTTAGTAATAATGTCGAAGATTTTATGACAAAAATATTGGAGACTGCTGCTGGATGTAATATGCAAGTCGAAATTGATGGCAAAATAGATAGTCTAGATGAATCTGTTGGTACTATGCTTGAGATTAGACTAGCGGCACAATCACTAATTATGGAAACTTTACGTGATTTTAGCTTCGATGATGAAACTCAGGATGGTGTTAAGTATCGATTCAGAGAAGATATTGTAAGAATAATAAAGGAAAACGATTTTCGTATCAGGTCTGATTTTGTGGAACGTTTACGGAAAATTGAGGTTGATAGGATTGAGAAGGAAGGTTTGGTAGAATCAATCAATAAAACTGGACTTTTATAAGCTAAAAACCTGATATTTCGATAACGTCCTCGATTTTTTACAATACCATGGAAGTTTGATGAACGAAGAATCACTTACCAAAGAACAGAAAAGAAATACAAAAGAGAACAGGGTAAACGATTTGTTTATTATATCTTTGAAAATCATATTTGGATTTTGATCTCTTTCATACTGAAAGACAGTTCATCTAAGGTCCTTCGGGAATTTTTCAAAGATCCAATCTGGACGATAACATTATTACTGGTCTTATTTCTGCTCGGTTTAGTCATTAGCTTTATTTCACATCAAGTGATTAAACCACGTAAAAAATATAATAGTGAAAAATTACCTGTCTTTGTTTATAGCAATTTCTTTTGAGGTTCTAGGTACATTACTTCTTCCAGCTTCTCAAAATTTCACTAAACTTATTCCAACAACGATCCTTTCAATTTCATATATGGTATTTTTCTACTTCTTAACTTTTGAGAGAAAATAATAATTATTGCAGTGTTAGACGGTTTCCTGTATGGTGATCAGATAACGAAAGTTGGGTTCAAAAATAGAGGTGTAATTGATGGTTATAAATACAAGTTCAATTTTCTGTGTGAAGAGTATTTCACTATTTCTAGTAATCTGCCTGTTGACGAATTTGGAAGCCAAACTCAGTTTGGACGATAACATTGGAATTTGGTTATTAGATGAAGGGAAAGGTGATGTTGCTAAAGATTCTTCACCTAACAAGTACGATGGTGAACTTAAGGGAGGCAAATGGGTTAAGGGGAAATTTGGCCAAGCTATAGAATTCAAAAAGAGTGAGACTATTATCATTCCTTTGGGTAAAGGATCGATGAGGGATAAAGCCAGCGTGATTATGTGGCTTCAGTTTACAGATGTCTCAGCACAGCAAAACTACTTTTCTGTCTGGGATTCAGGCGAAAATCGATTAGTTCCATACAAAGAAGCAGGAAATACGCTTCGTTGCTGGAGCAACAAATGGAATGTAACTAGCGGTGTTAGTGTAAAAAAAGACCAGTGGTATCACGTTGCCAACGTATATGATGGAAAAACAGCTAGCATTTACATTAACGGCAAGGAAAAAGTGAAGCAAAATGTACCTAAATTTGAATTGGCTGACACACCTCAAACTGCTTGGTTAGCCACCGACAAAGGGGGTTGGGTCTCTGCTTGCGTGATTGACGAATTTGTTTTTTTCAGCCGTGCTGTCACAGCTGACGAAGTAAACGAACTTTTCACCAAAGGCGTCGATGGAGCCTTAAATGTGGACGATCATAATAAGTTACCAACTATTTGGGGAGATCTAAAAAAATAGATACTGAGACCAATATTGCTTTGTATTTTTTACCACTCAACATGGTTCTCGCTCCAGCCTTCGCAAGGGCTTAAATTAGTTTTTCTAATTATATAAACTTAGGATGTCATGTCAGATACTTTGTTTGACACCCTAAGTTTATATTTATTCTTCTTCCGCTTTTTCACTGATAAATAATTATTAAATTTTGATAGCGCTGAGATATTCTTTATCTAAGGGTTACACCTGTAGATCTATGCTTTCACTAATTAAATTAGTACTCTTCAGCTTGTTTGTGATGGCCTAAAATACATTTATTACCTCAAGTTCTAGTCCTCACCCATCTTACTAAGTGGATTTAGAGATTGACATAGTGATTTGATTTTAATAAAAAATGATGTTTTTGTATCGAAAATTATCTCTTCAGTATCTATTGTTGAGTTCAATGATCAATCTGGTAGCAGATGATATCGAAATTCAGTTCATTATGGAAAATTCAATTAACTTTCAACATCAGACTGGAGCGGAGGGCGATTTTCATTTGCCAGAAACTATTGGTGCTGGCTTAGCGTGGCTTGATTATGATATGGACGGTTTTATAGATCTTTATTGTGTTAATAGTGGGTACTGGACAAAATCTCAAGCGCCTTCTGCAGACAGCAAACTATATCGTAATCTGGGTAATGGAAATTTTGTGGATGTTACCAACCAATCAGGTCTCAAAAGTACAGAATATGGACAGGGCGTAACCGTAGCTGATTATGATAACGATGGGGATCCAGATCTATATTTAACTAACTTTGGCTCTAACCAACTATACCAGAATAGAGGTGATGGTACTTTTATTGATATTACCTTACAAAGTGGAGTTAGTGATCCACATTGGAGCACAAGTGCTGCCTTTTTAGATATTGATTTAGACGGGTTTCTTGACCTCTTTGTGGTTAATTATTTGCAATACTCAATTGGTGATCCAGTTCTCAATTGTGGGGTGGAAGGTAACCTTTCGTATTGTCACCCTTCTCTTTTTGCCGGAGCCGCCGATCAACTTTACTATAATAACGGCGATGGAACTTTTAGTAATATCACTAAAAGAGCCAGAATTGATGATGGTGCTGATTTATTTAATGGGAAAGGGCTAGGTGTAGTAGCTGGAGATTTCAATCGAGATGGATGGCCAGACATCTATGTAGCTAACGATGATACGGCCAATTTTTTATTCTATAACCGTGGAGGAGGCGTTTTCAATGAAGTTGCCCTGATGACTGGTTGTGCATATAGTTTTGATGGGATAGCTCAGGCAGGCATGGGAGTGGATGTGGCAGATCTGAATAAAGATGGATGGCTGGATATTTTTGTCACTAACTTATCTTATGAAACCAACGCGCTCTACTATAATAACGGCGATGGAACTTTTAACGACGTCATCTACCAATCACGTTTAGCCAATCAGAGTTTCCTATATGTTGGTTTTGCTACTGGCCTTTATGATTTTGATAATGATAATGATATCGACATCTTTATCGCGAATGGACATGTTATTCATAATATTGACCAGACATCTGAAATCCTAACGGCATCTCAACCCAACCAACTATTTGTTAATGTTGGTGATGGAACGTTTCGTGAGGTATCCAAACAGGCGGGAAAACATTTCAATTTGAAAAGGGTCAGCCGAGGTGCCGCCTTCGGGGATTACGATAATGATGGGGACATCGATGTTGCTGTTTCTAATTCTGGTCAGAGACTCGAACTCCTGCGTAACGAGACTTCAGCTAACTGGATACGAATCAAAACAATAGGAACCGTCAGTAATCGAGACGGTATTGGATGTCGAGTTTCGTTGCAAGCTGGTAAGGAGATAACGGTTCAGGAAGTACATCGTAATGCCGGATACCTCAGTTCTCATGATCCACGGTTGCACTTCGGACTCAATCAGATTACTAATGTCGACCGACTAGAAGTCCAATGGCTGAGTGGTCTGATACAAGTTTTTGAAAATATACCTGCCAATCAGGAATTCAAGATCATAGAACCAAAATTACCCGCTCAGTTATTATGGGCATCTAAACATGGAAATTTATCTATGGCCGAATTAGTCTTAGAAAACAGGAAAATTGATATTGATATAGTCGGTCGATCAGGTAACACTCCACTGCTGATGGCAGTTGAAGGTAACCATCTGGAAGTGATCAAGCTATTAATCAATAAAGGAGCTAATCCTAATCAGCAGAATAAGTATGGAAATACGGCCCTGATTTTGGCTTGCTCTCAGTCAACTGTTGAAGTCGTTTTATTTTTATTAAGTTGTCAGGTTGAAGTTAATCACCTTAACCAAGAAAGAGAGACAGCCCTAATGTATTCTGCATGGCGAGGGAACTCTAAGCTAGTATGCAAATTACTGGACGCAGGTGCAGAAGTTGGACCAAAAAATTTGGAAGGCGAGACAGCAATAAGCTTAGCCAAATCAGCTGGACATCATAAGATTATCAAAATATTAGACCGAATCAAAAATCGCAAGAAATAAGTGTTAGGAAATTGGTGTTAACTGGCCGAGTAATAATCTTGAAACAAACAATTCGTCATAATTTACCACTTTGTTGTGAACTCTCAAGAATTGACTGTATAAAATTTCAATTCTTGATTTTCGCTGCTTGGGCTATTTGGTATCTGCCTATCTCAGCTCAGGAGACGGCCTATACGAATTATAAACAGGGTATCGAGTTATTAAACCAAAACCAGAAGATAGAAGCGCTTCAATACTTCCAAAAAGCAGTCGATCAGGATCCAAATTTGGCCAACGCCCACTTTTTAATTGGCATGTTGATGAAAGAAAAAGAAAAATGGATAAATGCTCGGTCGGCATTAGAGTTAGCTATTGTTGCTGACCCTAAATATGCTGCATCCTATATTGAATTGGCCAAATTGAAAATAAATATTTTTTCCCAAATTCCAGAGACTATTAGTTTGCTGAAAAAAATAGTTGATGAATCCATTAAAATATCGGTTGATAATACGATCGAGTTAAGAAAATGGTTAGGAATTGCCTATTTTCGCGATGGACAGTTTCAGCGAGCTAAAACTGAATTTGACACGATCCTTACTGATGGTAAATTTGACCCGTACTCTGTTTACCTTCTAAGTTTATCCCTGATTCAGTTAGGTGACTTTCAAAAAGCAGAAAGGCAACTCAGAGTTTTGGTTGAGAAGGAGCCGTTCCACAAAAAGGCTCATTTCAGTCTGGGGAATCTCTACAGGACTGTAAATCAACGCCACCAATCTCGACAACATTTGCAACAATTTCAAGAGATTGATTTGGAGGACGAGAAGATTATCTATCTGGAGCAGTCTATCAGGGCAAATCCTTCTCAGGCATCGGCTTGGCTCGAATTAGGTCGTATCTATTCCCGGCGTCAGCAGTGGTCTGTTGCAGTTTCGATTCTAAATAGATTGCTCGATTTAGCACCAACTAATCCAGTTAGTCATGAGGTCATCGGTCTGTGTTATTTAATGGATGAACATTATCAAAAAGCTAATCAACACTATCAATTAGCGGTGGAATTACGCCCAGAAAATGCCACTTACCGAAATAGTTTGGGTAGTGTATATCTAAAGATGGATTGTCCCAAACTAGCCATTCAACAGCTGGAAATTGCCGCTGAATTAGAACCTCAGAATGCAAAAATTTTCAATAATTTAGCAATAGCTTACCAACAAACTGATCAGAATGAATTAGCGAAATCAACTTACATACGGTATCAAAAATTGGCCAATAAACAAATAAATTCAGAAAAATAAATATCCTCAATTAAGGCTTATAAGGTTTGCCGTGTCATCGTAAATTATTTTCCACAGCCATTTGGGCGAACGATGCCAAAAGACCTCGTATTTTTCTTGTATTATCGGTTGCTAAATTTTGCAAATTATTTTTTGAGATTTCTGCCGTTTGCTACTTTTATCATCTAATCTTATGTTCGCATTTTTATGAATATCAGTGGATCGAATAAAACTAAGATTGTATCTTTTGTCATAAGGATTCCGAAAAAATTCACCCCAAAACACTAAAAAATTTGATTAATTGATACTACTTATTTTAAAACTTTACTTCAAGTATTCTTTAGTTACTATTATTGCAGCCAAATATACAGTTAATATATAATTCATTTGGTAACGCAAAGCTTAATCTTGAGATTTGCGATCACGATGAATATGAAATTATGTTTTAGATTGTTTAGTTTAACCAAATAAATTTGATTGTCTTCCAGGAGGATATAATGCGTAATGCTATTTCAGTTTTTGGTTTGAGCCTACTTATCGGTTGTTCTACATCAAAGAACATATATGAGTTTTCGGCTACGACTATCGATGGCGAAGAGAAGTCTTTGTCAAATTATAAAGGGCAGGTTTTACTTGTCGTCAATTTGGCTAGTGAATGTGGTCTAACACCTCAGTATGCCGAATTACAACAACTACACGAAAGCTTTTCTTCCGAGGGTTTTGCTGTTGTTGGTTTTCCATGCAACCAATTTGGTGGACAGGAACCCGGTTCAGATGAGGATATAAAAAGTTTTTGTTCAGTCAATTATGGTGTAACTTTTCCTTTGTTTAGTAAAATTGAGGTCAATGGTGATTCTAGACACGAGCTATATGATTATTTGGCTGGATCAGGTGCGGCCTTTCCAGGTGATATTTCATGGAATTTCGAAAAATTTCTGATTTCTTCATCCGGAGAAGTTCTCAATCGATTCGAACCAGGTACCGAACCGAACCAACAAGAAGTCGTCTCAGCTATTGAAACTGCACTAAGCGAAAAATAAACTTACTACTTTATATTTAAAGCATACAGATTATGGTTCATTAGTTGGATGTCGATGACTACTTAGGAGATGATTTTTTATCCTGGCTAGCTTTTTCGCTAATTTTAACTATATATAAATCAATGTTGTTTGTTTACACGAGGCATCCCTTGATGCGTAGCAATATCTTACACTGTAGGTTGATATTATTCTTTCGAGGATGAATCTCTTTTTACTTAGCTAAAAGTGGATTTGAGCAATCAAAATGTTAAGATTCGTAACCTTAGCTGGATATATTTTTTTTTAAGTTTTATTCTAATAAATCTAGTTTGGTCTGTCCCGAAGTTTAAAGTTTCTAATTATGGGTCAGGAACGCAGATCTGGTTTGAAGCTGAAGATTTTGATGATAGGAGTGAAAGCAAAAATTACAGACTAGGCAAAAAAGAAAAAGCTATAAAACCACTGGACGGATCATTTGGGGATATTATTACGAACCAGGGAATCAAGGGTTGGATAATGTACAGGTTTGACATTAGTCAAATTGGAGGTGAAGCTGGTAAGTGGCGATTGAGTTATCGACAAGTGAATCCAAATAACCACTCCGATTGGCTGTGGGTTCTTGGTGATGATGGAGATCAAATACCAATTGTGCCTCCCGTATTTATTCGGCCTGATCACATTATAGGCGAAGTAACTGTTCCACACCCATTTAAATGGATTAGAATAGGAGACGGAACTGCAGCAGATGAAAAAGATAAAGATGCTGCAACAGTCAACACGCTAAAAAGTGGTGAAAATGTGATGATGCTTTGGACTCGACAAGGCAGTTTAGAAGTTCAGTATGATGTGTTCTGCTGGTCATCAGATTTGAAATATGAAGCGACAGATGAAGATTACAAAAAGGCCAAAGATCATCAATTCGCTATTGATAGCAAAACAAAGTTGACCGTTATTTGGGCTAAACTGAGAAGGTGATCAGTCAAATGATGATCACTGAATTCTATAGAAACTCTACGTTTCCTTAGCTATAGCAATCGAGAAATAAAGCTTGGCTATTCATATTCATTCATAACCCATAATAGTGTCAATTTCCGTTGATATAGGAAAAAAATAGCCCCCAAAATGGCAAACCATTTTGGGGGCTATTTTGTATGGCTAGTTATTAGCTACTTCCCATTACCTACCAGTAGCTGGTTATAGTAACCGAATACTAACCTACAGTGAACTGGTAAGTGGGTATATTTAGTACCATGCTTACTATATTCCACATACTTCCCAATATGTATTCACCTAAAATAATACCAATGAAGAACGGGACGGCATGTCTGTATGCTCTAAGTCCTCCATAACGCAGAATAGTCAGCTTAACAATCCAACTGATCAAAAATGAACTCCAAACATGAATCCCCCAACTACTCGAAATAGCATACCCTAGCGGATGAAAAGGCCACCATATAAGGCGGAATCTAAGAAGCATCATTCCAATTGAGAACAGAAACCCAACACCGACTGCCCCAACGGCAAATGGATCCCATTCTGTTTGGTATAACAGCCAAGATTCAAGCCATCCAAACGTCTCACGGCCAAATCCACCGGCACCCCACCAGTTGTAAAAACCTGATGATGATCCATGCCGGTAGAAACTATCCAAAATCAGCCAAAAAGTTGATAAAACGCTCACAAAAGTCGCTAGAATTAAGATCAAAATTAGATTTCGATTGAAACTAGGTTTTGATATTCCAAGCTGGTTAGACATTTTGAATCCTTCAAGTTGGTGAGGCATTGGATGGCTGGCGTATGTGCGATTAAACCAGTGGTATAAAGCTAAAACCGTCAGATTTTTAGGGCCAAGCTTTTTGGTTCCTTGACTAATGATAGCAATATGATCTGGACCTAGAGGATAATGAGCATCGTGTATAGGAAACCCCAACTCCGCTCTCATCCGTGTAATAGCCATCGACAGTAAATAATAAAGGAAAAAGAAAGCAACAGATAGCCAAATTCCCATACCAGCTTTGACAGAAAAAAAACATAGAAAAGAAAATCCGATAAAAATTCCAAAAACCGCAACTCTATTACTAATACCATCGGCCCTATCAGTTTGATTTTTGGATGGATGAATGAGGTTGATAACAATTTGATAAAAATGATGTTTGCCCCACCATAGTACAGCAATGATGATTGCTATATAGGCTCCAAACGATTGCTCACTTGCATAAGGAAATTTGGGTAACCCCTTCAAACCAATAGCACTGCTGAAAATTCGTTGAGATTTTAGTACCCAATAGAAAAACCAAGATGAAAAAAGTAATTCGATTGGCATAAGAAAACCTAGACCGATGAGATGGGGATGAACAGTAATAGGTGTCCATCCTATGGCATTCCAAGGTCGATCGGTGAAAAAAGAATGTAGGTTCAAAATTCTCTTGAGTGGGATTGACGGAAGAACTGGTTGTAGAACAGAGAGTCCATTGATAATGGTAACTCCACCTGTAAGCAAAAAACCCAACCAGAAAGAGCGGTTACGCCAGAAATGAGATTTAGGATTCATGATTGAAAGAGGTAGCTGGATTATTGGGTAAGTTAGTTTTTCTTTCTCAATCCATTGTCTCCTCAGTAGTAAATTAATGCAGAACATAATACCCATTAACACCATTGTGAAGAGTAACCACCAGATGAAAGGTTCTATCCATGGGGTTATATGCGACCAGTGGTAGAACGAAGTTTCCCCTTCGTAGTAGCCTCGCAGAGCAATTGTATCTGAAACGGTTAGCCAAGTCGGTAAGTGAGGGAATATGAGGTTCTGCCAATCGTTTTCCGGGGTTGAGAACCAAAAAGGATGTCCTATCGAAGTAACTAAAATTTCCATCATGTTGTGTGAACAGATAGAAGATGCCATACACATCATCAAGTAAGGTACTAAAAGCTCGGTAGGGGATAGAGCCCAACTGGGGGAGATCGTTTTCATCAACATTGATATTCCCACCAACAGTAATAAACAAAAAATAACGTTGTAGTAGGGGACTAGATAAGTAGGAAAAGACCATCGATTAAATTCGAACTGAAGAATCCAAAAACAGTTAATGGGAATCAGTAATAGTCCGATGAGAAGACTTCGGATGGTTATTCGCTCTAAAGATATATCTTTCATTTTTACTTGTAGGAAACTACTTTTCTTTATTCAGTTAATCACACAGTAATTGATGTTTTTTTTTGTTCGCATTATACTAACGTATTGGCCAACATTAAAAATAACATTCGTTCATCAATGATGAGAGGAATGTTGAATACCTTATGAGATAACTGAGGATAATGAGTTACTAGACATGAACAATAAAATCTAATAAATAAGAGAATGACTGACTAGCATTTTACTTTAGTTGTGTAATTGAGATTACCATCATTATAACGATAAGTTGCTAGAAAATCTCGTCTCACTGAATTGAGAATGAAAAATAATTTTCTGTGAGAGAACTACTTTTATGAATCGTTTGTTAGATGATATTTATGACTCATTCGTATTATCCACAATCTATAAAATATTTGGCCATAATAAAGGCAGGTAAAGACGTAATGAAGCCAAATATTGTAACTTTCCTTTTTGATGATATGGGATTTTCAGATCTTGGGTGTTTCGGTGGCGAGATTGACACACCAAATATTGACCGATTAGCTACTTCTGGTTTTCGATCCACACAATTTTACAATACAGCTCGATGTTGTCCTGCTAGAGCCTCGCTACTCACAGGTTTGTACCCACATCAAGCTGGGATCGGTATGATGGTATACCGTAATTACGGAGATGGTTACCAAGGTGGTCTTAATAATCGATGTGTAACGTTAGCTGAGGTTCTAAAGGATGCTGGCTACCAAACAATGTTAGCTGGCAAATGGCATGCGGGCCATCAACCTAGTATGCGGCCAGAGTCCAGGGGGTTTGATCGATTTACTGGGATATATACCCACGTGGATAGTTACTGGAAGGTATTACCGGGATGTGAAATTTATCGTGATGGTGAATTGCTAATGGAAGCGGGTAAACCACTTAATCCCTATAATTCAAATCAGGAGTTTTATACTACTGATTTCTTTACTGATACAGCCATCGACTATGTTAATACTGCTGATTCAAATAGGCCATTTTATCTACATATCTGTTATAACGCACCTCATTTCCCATTAGAAGCACCGGATGATCTAATAAACAAATACCGGGGACGGTATTTAAAAGGCTGGGATCAACTGAAGTCAGAAAAGTTAGATCGAATGAGGGAAATGGGAATTGTTAGTCCCGAACAAGAAATGGCAGTCGGAACTGGATTCAGTCAAAAACAGATTGACGGATTTGATTTTAAACCTTCATTTGATACGGAACGACTACCTGAGTGGGACGCACATAGTCAAGACGAAAAAAACGAATTGGATTTCCGACGATCTATGTATGCTGCACAAATTGAGAGCCTAGACCAAAATATCGGTCGAGTGACTGAATGTCTCAAGAAAAACGGATTACTCGAAAATACCTTGATCTTAATTATGTCAGATAATGGTTGTTCCGGTGAGTCTGGACTTTACGGTATGAACTGGGGGGAATATCAGTCATCAAATTATCAAGAATGGAGAACGAAAGGTGGATGGAGTATTTCACAAGGACAATGCTGGGCTAGTCTCTCCAATGCACCGCTAAGAAAGTACAAAATTTTCGTACACGAAGGGGGGATTTCATCGCCTTTCATTGCTCACTGGCCTCAGGGGATAACACAACCAGGGCGACTCTGTACCGATCAAACCTTTCATCTAATCGATATCATGCCGACAATCTGTCAAATAGCTGAGGCGAAATATCCACAAGAACGAAATGGGCACCGTATCACCCCGGCCCAAGGAATGAGTATTCTTCCTTGGTTAGATGATGCTAATATGGAAATTCAACCACGAACTTTATACTGGCAACATGAAACCAATGCCGCTATACGTAGAGAAAATTGGAAACTAGTTACATCCAACGATCGGGAGTCGGATAAATGGGAACTATATGATATATGCCAAGATCGGAATGAATCAAATGATCTCAGCTCAAACCATCCACAGTTGGTAAAAAACATGATATCCGATTGGGAAAAATGGGCTAAAAACAGTGATGTTCTACCTTGGCCCGAAGATCGTGCAGGACTAGAACGTATACCTTGGCCACCAAAATAGAAGATAAAACCAACTGATAAATCGATAAAAATATTGCATGCATCGTTCATTTAGAACTTCTCAGAACGAACTCGATAATCACACTAAAGTAAAAAATTTCGATTAAGCTTTACGAGGTCCTAATTTCAATGACTGAAACTAATTTACAATCGACGGACAAAGTTGAATCAGACTACCCGATAGCACCGATTACCTTTAATCATATTAAGTTAGACGATCAGTTCTGGTTACCGCGTTTGAAAGTGCAAAGAAAGGAAACTATACCGTTTGCTTTAACAAAAACTAGACCCGCGGTAGATAATCTACGTTTGACAGGTGCGTTCCTTAGAGGAGAAGATGCACCTAAACCGTTTTCCCACCGTTTCGTATCTTCTGACCTCTATAAGGTAATGGAAGGTGCTGCCTATTCTTTAGCTTTAGATCGTGACGCTGAGCTAGAAGCTGAGATGGATCAGTTAATACAGATTATCGGCCAAGCTCAGAAGGATGATGGATACCTGTACGTAGCTCATATTTGTGGTATTCCTCATCCTTCTGAAATGGGTGAAACTCCATACTCTTGGGTCGTTCACAGCCATGAACTTTACAATATGGGTCATATGTATGAAGGTGCTGTCGCTTACTTTGAAGCTACTGGAAAAGGAGAATGGCTGAAAATTGCTGAAAAAAGCGCTCAACACATCAACAAAGTTTTCTTTGAAGGAGATGTCAGCTACAATGACGGAACTCCAGTGAACCAAGCACCAGGTCATCAGGAAATAGAATTGGCACTATGTCGATTGTATCGGGTGACTGGCAACCGCCTTTACTTGGAAATGGCAAGAAAATTTCTGGAAATACGTGGGAGAACCTATCGCCCGGAAGGAGAAGATGTTATGTCTCCCACCTATGCTCAACAGCATAAACCGGTTAAGGATCAAAGCCAAGCAGTTGGTCATGCTGTTCGTGCAGCGTACATGTATGCTGGAATGGCTGATGTAACTGCTTTATCTGCTGATCAAACTTATGTCAAAGCACTAGACCGTATATGGCAAAATATAGTCAATACTCGAATGCATATCACGGGTGGGTTAGGTGCTATACATGGAATCGAAGGGTTCGGTCCGGAGTACCAGTTACCAAATGAAGAAGCTTACAATGAAACTTGTGCGGCAATTGCAAACGTCTTTTTCAACCACCGCATGACACTGTTGCATCGCGATGCCAAGTACTTCGACGTGGCCGAGGTCGCATTGTTTAATAATTCGCTCGCGGGAGTTAATCTAAATGGCAATCGTTTTTTTTATGTTAATCCGTTGGAATCTGATGGGATCAAAACATTTAACCACGGGAGAATGGGACGTTCACCGTGGTTCGACTGTGCATGTTGTCCGTCTAATATTGCTAGAGTAGTAAACCATGTTGGTGAGTATATGTATGCGGTTTCGGAGGAAGAAGTTTTTATGCTGCTCTACGCTTCTAGCCAAGTACAGATACCAATCAACGGAAACCAAGTAGAATTCAAGCAAATAACGGATTACCCGTACCATGGAAAGGTGACTGTAGAAATAAGTGTTTCAGAAAGTCAATCTTTTACTCTAAATATGAGGATCCCGACCTGGGCTCAAGGAAATCAGTTTCTGCCAGGAAATCTATACACATTTAATGATAGGCAAAGATCCAATTGGCAGGTCAAAGTCAATGGAGAATTTGTCTACTCAGATTTAGAGAAAGGGTTTATATCTATTCAACGAAAATGGGAATCTGGAGACTTATTGGAGCTTGAATTAGACATGCAGGTACGCTTCAATACCTGCAGTGAAAAAGTACAAGCTAATAATGGTCGGTCAGCAGTAACTCGGGGGCCTCTAGTCTATTGTGCCGAAGGGATCGATAACGGTGGTCCTGTGCAACGATTCTCTCTGCTCCCTGCAACTGAGAAATCTGAGATTCAAGTTAAAAACTTTACTGGTGGGCCTCTTAGAGGTATACCTAAAATTAGAATGGATTCAGTACAAGAGGATAATGATCAAAAAAGAGAATTAACCCTAATTCCTTATCACGCATGGAATAATCGAGGCAATCATTCAATGATTGTTTGGATCCGAGATAACTAAGCCAATATTGCCATTTTTGATACAATTTAGTGCTTTGATGTAGGATTAAAGCTAATTCTTTTGGCCGTAAATCGATCGTTTAGATTTTTTCTGGTTGTATGGTAAAAGTATAAAGGATTTTTATGTTAAGGGTGGAATGCAGGTAGCCTACATTCTATCTAGGTATCAGCTGTAGACATTAATCTTGGCCAAAACCTAATCGACTTCTCAGTAATATAGAGTGGATTTCAAGGAAATTATCACTTTACTCATTGAGAATGGCTATGAAGAATAGGTAATATTGAGGTGGGAATGTTATATGTCAAAAATTGCTGAGTAAGAGTTCGCGAGAGAACTTCCATTGATTACCAATCAAATTATTGAAAACCCGAATGTGCAGTCTGACGACTTTGTTGGCTGTTAAACCAAGTAACCCTTAGATTCTCATCTCGTGCCTAATTCGTACGGGGTCGATATGTTCCCTACAATAAAAACGAGTCATCATCTACAATACTAATTATTCTTTATTAACCGTGATTCAATTTACAATTTTTCACTTACCTGTCTTCCTATCATTTGATAGGATTGGTTAAACCACAAATCATCGAGGGGTAGTATGACAAACCAATACCAAGAATTGAGAATTTCTAATGGAATCATGAACGATGAAGACGCACTTAGAGAGCGTATTGACAACGAGGGGTATCTTTTTTTTAAGCGATTACAAAATCCAGAAAAGATGATGGATTTACGACGGGAAATGCTCACTGTTATGCAGGAGAATGGATGGTTGATCGCGGGAACTGATCCAATTGACGGTATTGCAGATGTATCCAAGCAATGTACAGAAGGTGATGTGGAATATTCCGACGTTTACCATCAGGTTTATAGATTGGAAGAGTTTCATCGTTCAGCCCATTGGCCAGAAGTGATGAAGATAATGGAAAAAATTTTATGTGAATCAGCGCTACCTCATCCACATAAAGTAGCTAGGCTTTGGTTTCCAAAATATACAGCTCATACAACCCCTATTCATCAGGACTTTGTTCATTTTCAAGGGAATTTTGAGACCTATACCTGTTGGTCTCCCATTGGGGACTGCCCTATTGAATTAGGTGGCTTAGCAGTTCTTCCGGAATCGCATAAGATTGACAAAGTAATGGATCATCATTTTTCGTTAGGAGCCGGTAGTTTGTGTATTAATATAGATGAACTGGAAGATAACTGGCACACCACCAATTACGAAGTCGGCGATACTCTGATTTTTCCAGCATTAACAGTACACAAAGCGCTACCTAATCTAACTGAAGATCGGCTACGAGTGTCCTTGGATAATCGATACACAGCAATAGGTAGTATAGTTTCAGATCATATGTTAGAACCACACCTAAATATTTTCAACCAATTAAAGTGGGAAGATGTTTATCGAGACTGGGGATCCGATGAATTGAAATACTATTGGAAAAATATAGACTTAACGATAGTACCCAGAGATTTTAGCTATTCTAATACAGGATTTAACGAAGCATTGAATTTAGCTCAGACCGGGGATGAAAGAGCTAAAATTCATCTTTCTCGCATCATAAAAAGGGACCCTTCAACCGAACAGGCTCAACAGGCCGCGGCCGTTCTCAAAAAATTAGCCGTTTAAACCTTCGCTATCGATTTAAATCATGTCTTACACCTATAAGTATCAGTCCATTATCTATGTAGCTGAAAGTGTTAAAAAATTACTTCTAGAATACATAGATAAAAAGTTCACTTACATTTGTTGAATAAATAGAAGTTAAGTTTGCTTTAGTAATTCAATGTTGCGCTTAGAAAAATTATGACTAATGATCATCATAACATCAGTAATCACTTCAAATATAATGATATTAATATTAAGCCCAAATCGGCTGGCAAAACAGTCAGATCTGGAACACGATATAAAACGAAGTTTAGGTGTCTTAAATTAATTATCGGCCTAATAGTATCAATTCTTTCGATCACTCTAAATGAAGTTCTAGCCCAAGTACTAACGTCAGATCAAATTTTCTCTACTGATCATGTGTTAGATGTACAGATTAAAGTTGACCCAAATGACTGGATCAAGATTTGCTCCCAAGAGCGAAATTTTGAAGAACTTTCGGATCTAAATCGAAAAGAGAGTCCACCCAGAAATCCTTTTACTTATGTAGAGGCTCAAGTCACAATTAATGATGTTACCTTCCCTCGCGTTGGCATCCGAAAGAAAGGTTTTCTGGGTTCTTTGAGCAATACTCGCCCTTCGTTGAAAGTTAAACTCAACCATCTGGATAAAAATAGTCAAATTGATGGTATAACCAATCTAACGTTCAATAATAACCAACAAGATACTAGTTTAATGAGCCAGATTATGAGTTACACTTTATTCAACGCTGTTGGCTCGCCGGCACCACGATGTAATTATGCAAAATTGACTGTTAATGGTCAAAATTTAGGGGTTTATTCTCATGTCGAAAGAATACATAAACCATTTTTGAAACGAGTCTTCGGAAACGACAATGGTAGTTTGTACGAAGGTACCCTGGCTGATTTTAGACCTGGTTGGTTAAATAGTTTCGAACATAAACTAGGATCCGATCAAATTGGTCGTCAGAGAATTCAGCAGCTGATCGAAGTTTTAAATAGTAAAGATGAAAATATAGAAGAGGCCATCGATCAGTTAGTTGACCTAGAGTCTTTTTATAACTTTTGGGTTATGGAAAGTTTACTAGGTCTTTGGGATGGTTACTCGGGTAATGGAAATAATTTCTTTTTTTATCTCAACCCAGAGACAGACAGACTCCACTTTATCCCTTGGGGAGCTGACCACGGATTTAGCCGATTTCGAGGTAAACATCAATACAATCAACCTCCTCCCATTTCTGTAAAGACCCAGGGCCTAATTTGCTACCGACTTTACCAAATAAAGGCTTGTCGTCAACAATATGAAAGAACCTTAAGAAAAATTATGCTTGAATATTGGAAGGAAGACAATCTTATATCTGAAATACAACGTTTGGGAACCATGATTCAGCCTTATTTAATTCTGGATCAAAAAAGAACTACTAAGATAAAAACGATCGACAACAAAAAACGAAAAGACAAATATAAAGATTTCGGTAAGGAAATAAGCATAAGTAACGGTAACACAAATAAGCAAAAAAAAGATACAAGTACGAAAATTGAGAGAAGTATTGTTGATTTTATCCGCTATCGACGACAAGAAATTGGCAATGAAATTATTAATGGGATGCCTTTGTGGACAACACCTCCCAGTGAATATTGGATGAAACAGAAGCAGCCAATTGAATTATCCAAAGATTGGATCAATTATTTTCGTACTGCATCCGAACAACAAATTCGCCAATCGATCACAAATGAAAAATTTCAAAATCTACCAGAAAATGTCAAAAAAGAAATCCAAATCGCTGCTCAGAGTTACTTAATAAAAAAGTCAACTAACGAAGACAATCTGGTTGAAATTGCTCCAGCTAATCGAGGCTTATTCACTAGAAAACTAACCTATGACAATCTCGAACGGGAGTATACTGTTTATATCCCCTCTTCTTACAATGAAGTGTCAGAGGTCCCACTTTTACTCCATTTTCATGGATTTGGTGGTAGTGCTGGTGAAGGTTTGATTTTCTCAGACATGCAAAAAATAGCAGAAACAGAAGGATTTATATTAGTTGCTCCTCAGGGTTCCTCTTTAGGAGAAAAAAAGCGTTCGCACTGGAACCATCAGCCCAAATCGGCTAAACACAATAAGAGTAATGTTGATGACTTAGGTTTCACCTCTGCCTTGATCGACGAAATATTTTCCAACTACAGTATCGATTCAAAGAGAATTTATGCTTGTGGTTATTCCAATGGTGCTTTTCTGGCTAATTCGCTATCTTGCTATTTAAGTAATAAAATTGCAGCTGTAGCTTCTATTGCAGGATTTATGTCGACAGAAATAATTAAGCATCACCGACCAATACATCCAACAGCGGTGATAATTTTTCACGGTACAGAAGACCAGATCGTTCCTTATGAAGGGATTGAAGGATATGCTCTGTCTATTGACCGAATGATTAATTATTGGATTGAATTTAATTCAACTGATACGGTCCCGGATACCAACGTTTTTAAAAATGATAGTAAAAAAATAGAATCTTCAGCGTACGGTAAGAAAAACAGCTTGAAATATGGTGAAACCAAAGTGGAGCATTATTCCTATAAAAATGGTAGGAATCAAGTGTCAGTAGAACATTATAAAATCATAGAGGGAAACCACTGGCCTCAAATAAGTTACCAAGGATCTAATATTAGTCGTCTAGTATGGGATTTTGTTTCACGATACGATATTAATGGATTAAGACAACATTGAGTAGATATCTGTGATCCTTAAACACCTTTAGAGTAAAATCACCCAGTCCGATTAGGAATTCAAGTTCTGACCTTCTTTTATATGGTTCAAGTGGGCTGTTTAACAAGAAGAAGCCTGTACTGCTAATAATTAAGCGAAAAATCGATAATCAACGAGCCTGTCAAAATATACTAAGATCAAAGTCTAGGTTCATTGAAATTATAGTCAGTAGAAGATTAATCAAATTAGATTACAAGACTAATCACTATAGACATGGATAAGAAGATGAAAAAAAACGCATTGATAACGATTCTTTTACTCAGTTTCTTTATAATATTTCAACTCAGTGCTCAAAAAAGATCTGGCGATGAAGAATATTATCAGGCAATTCAGCAGTTTAATTTATTTCGGCCACTTGGCTGGCAACCTCCTAGTAAAGGTCCTAAATATGAGTTATTAGCGACTAAAATCCCAGAAAACGGACTGGCCAAAGCTCTAATTCGGGAAAGCGTTTCTAACAAAATTTATTATGTGGGTCTAGGTGATGAAATCACATCATCTAAGGTTGTCAAAATAGAATCTAGCCAAGTTAGTCTAAATCAAGCAGGTAAAGTTATTGATCTTAGTGGGTCATCGGTTCAATTTCTAAGACTCAGCGGCGATAAAGGAAGAAAAGAAGGACGAAGAGGTCGTGGGGAGAAAGGAGAACGGGAAGAGAGAGAAGAAAAAGAAAAGCGAAAGGGCCGGGAAGATAAAGGCGGAAAAGAATCCAAGTCTGGAGGAAAGTGGAATAGACAGAGGATACAGCAAGAAGTCGAAGGGTGGAGTGGCTATTTTCGTGGTGCTTCACGCCAAGCTATCATGGAAGCAGTTAGAAGTGACAAATTCCGCTCTATGCCGGAAGAAGCCAGAAGGGAAATAGGAGCAGCAGCTAGGAGTATAATGTCCGATAAAGAATGACCGTTTAGCTATTCCTATCTTGTTGTTTTTACATCAGCAAAGTAAGGATACCGATTAATTCCTAAGTGAGTATCGTATAATTTCTGATACTATTTTCACTGGATAGGATAAAATATAGAGTGATAAGTTCAATACACGATAAAAACTCATTCATCGTTTTCCCAACTATTTCCTGAATTAATTAGGTACTAGTTAGATATACAGATTGTTCAAATTCGATGAAAATCCATCTCCTGTGATAGATAGCCCATCGATTTCCCCTCAGTTCTATATTTTTTATGTTGATGTCTTTTTACGCTGAATCTCGCCGTTGGATAGAATGGTTATAAAGCCAAGAAATATCGATGAATAGATTAATTATCCGGTTTGCTATATTTGTGTTTGCACTACTTCCTTTTTGTATCAAGGCTGACAATAAAATTGTTCAAGACACTGACCCATTCCGAAGAAATCAGCGGCTTCGCCGAACAATTAATTTGGGTAACGCATTGGAAGCGCCTATGGAGGGAGATTGGGGAATGGTTATTGAATCAGAATTTTTTCCTACTATCAAGGCTGCTGGTTTTACTGCTGTGAGATTACCGGTTCGATGGTCAGCTCATGCAAAAAAAGACAACCCCTTCTTAATAGATCAGTCATTTCTGGATCGCGTGAAATGGGTCGTGGATCAATCAATCCAAAATGATTTAGCGATCGTGATTAACATGCATCACTACATGGATCTATTTGCTTCACCATTGGCACACAGGGAGCGATTCATCAGGATTTGGCAGCAAATTGCTTCATATTTTCAGGAGGCCCCCGAATTCGTCTTTTTTGAATTATTGAATGAGCCTAATAGTGCGCTGGACGCAAATTTATGGAACCAAGTTCTAGATGAGTGTACCTCGGTTATACGAGAGACTAACCCTGATAGAACTTTGATCATCGGACCAAGTAATTGGAATCATATTTCCGCTGATTTGGACAAATTAAAATTACCTGATGACAATGTGATTTTGACTGTCCATTACTATGAACCTTTTCACTTTACTCATCAAGGAGCAGAATGGGTAGATAACAGTGAAAAGTGGTTAGGGCGTGAATGGAAAGGAACCAGTAAGCAAATATCAAAAATTGAGTCAGATTTTACAAAAGCTGCAGAATGGGCAAACAAAAACGGGGTCCCCGTCTTCTTAGGTGAGTTTGGAGCCTACAGTAAAGCCGATGAACAGTCAAGAATCAAGTGGACGACTGCAGTCAGAAATCATGCTGAAAAATATAAATTTTCCTGGTCTTACTGGGAGTTTGGTGCAGGTTTTGGAGTTTATGATCGAGAAAGAAATGACTGGAGAGGACCTCTTCTAAACTCTCTATTACCAGATCATCAAAGTAATTAATCCAGAGTGAGTATTCTTTTTTCTTATCGACCATGTTATTTGCCAAACGGTCATGAAATAAATTATTTTGACTCGACCTCCACCTAGTTAACTAAATTCTTCGACTTTGGGTCTAAAAAACAGAATAATTAATCTTCATATGCATCGGATCAGAGATGTCCAAATCTGTGCCTACATAAATCTTGAAGGCCCAATGGCATTCGTTCAAATACCTCCCGAAATACCCAAGCATAATTCCGCCAAGTAGGATAGTCGGCAATATTTAAACCTATTCTATGGTGATCTCGACTTGTATCGGCATCAATATTGTGTCAGGTACTTTTTTCCCATCCATCGTACCACTATCCTCGGTAAGCAGTAGCATAGCAGATACGAGTGTCTTCGAAACTTATGTTGAATGAGTGCATTCTAGATTTATGACTCATTGGAACAATAACAGTTGCTCCATCTTCGGTGGTGAAATCTGTTATCATCCATATATTTCAATTAAATTTATTGGTATCTTTTATCTTCTGTTTTACAAGTGGCTCTCGAGATATGGTATACATTACATGATTTTATCAGAAATAGTCTTTTCGTTCTGATCTATCAACGATGCTAATTATTCCAGCTAGTGTCTGATGAAAAACCGGCGAAATTAGATATAATATTCATAGTTTGTGGATATTATTACAAAAATAGTCAATTGGTTTACGGCCTAATTCTATTAGGCACAATTCCTGCTGAACGTGATTGCTTACGGCTGGTATATTCTGATTTGCACCACAAAAAAATTCAATAACCATAAAACATTAAATCGTATATTTAACTAGATTGTTTACCCCTAGTACGTCGTAAATCTCTTGTAGATTTTGACTGGGCTATCTAGTTGATTAATAATCAAATTTAAGGAGATAGTATGTATCGTAATAATATAGTCTGCCTGGCAATCTTCGCTTTTTTGACAATATCGGTTTCGTCTAGAGCTGCAGATATTGAGAAAGATCTTTTTCTTTACTTACCAATGGATGAAGGTTCTGGAAATAGTGTCAAAGACTACGGACCCAACAATTTCAAAACCGAGATGAGTGATAAAAAACCTAAGTGGGTTGGTGGTAAAAAAGCGACGTTCGACAAGTCATTACAGTTTGACGGAAAATCGACCTTCGTTAAGATTGATGCTGCCGGTCAGGGCAAAGATTTTGATGCCCATACCGACAAAGGTAAAGGGATGACCATATGTGCTTGGGTCAAGGTAGGAAAAACCGGTACGGATGGACATGGGCAGAATCGGCAACCTATTGTAATGAAAGGTGCAGGTGGAGCATGGGAATTTGCTTTGTTAGTCTACGATGGTTTAGAGCCAGGAATGTCAGTCTGGGATTGTCCGGGAAATGGCGTGTCTGAACCTAGTGGTGGAAGTTTAGGTAATGAATGGCGTTATCAGTGTGGAACCTACAGTACCAAAGAAGGAGTCAAGGTATATCTAGATGGCAAAAAAAATGTCGTAACCCAAGGTGCTAATGCAGGTGATCCGTGTGGAAATGGAAAACGTCCGATTTTTATTGCTCATCGGGAAGATGGTCAGTGGTTAAACGCTGATATTGCACAAGTACGAATGTGGGAGAGAATCATAACAGTTGAAGAAATGGCAATAGCGATGAATACAAATACATTGGCTGTTCGTCGATTCAACAAGTTACCTATCGCCTGGGGAGTAGTTAAGTCAAGGTTGTAACCTAAATTTATTGAACCGAAGTAACAAAAACCCAGTAAGAACGGTGCCTTACTGGGTCTGTGCGGGGTGAGGGGGTCGCCTAAGTCCCTGTATGTAAGGCGTTCTTAGGAATGACTACACATCGAACCGAAGTTTAAAATCTACACTCGTTTACTTTTATCATTCAACAAATCGGTATAAGTTATTTTAAACTCAATTTCAATCAAAGAAATTTGAACATTCTGGCATTGTTGGAGATCCATTTCTACAGCAAGGATAGAATGTTAGCCGTCCTAGCGTTCACAGAGTCTGTCCGTCATTTGGATCAACGGACTACAATGGCATGAAAAGAAATTAAGCGTCTGGTGCGAGCGATTGTTTTTGTCGATTTTTGTAATCGATATTATATAAAATTTGTGCAGCTTCGTCTAACGATTTTTCGTCGTCGCCTCCAGTCTCTAAGTATTTTCGGGTTTTATCGTTTAAAACTCCATAGAAATTACGAACCTCTTCATCTGGGTGATTTTTCCAAAAACCAACCGGTATTAGAGAGTCATTTGCCATATGAGGTTGATTTCTGTGTCCATAGTATACTTGAACAGTTTTTCGTTCACTGTTAGTCGTACGTACAGTTGCTGTATGTAGAACGGAAAAATTAAATACAATGGCTGTTCCAGCTTTGCCATAGAGATTGTGAACACCTCCTCGTTCTAACTGATCTTCTTTATCTAAGATTGGTTGACTCACCGACTCTGGAGAAATTGAAAAACAGTGAGTTGACTCGCTCACATCAGACAAATAAACCATCAGTTGTATATTCCGTAATCTCAGTGGATGTTCCAAGAGATGTCGATTTCCGCGGACATCGCCATCTCGATGCCAAACACAGTGTCTTGATTCACCAGTATAAGCTTCCATATGCCTTATACCAATCTCTGAAAAACAAATATCACCACCCATTAAATCAGATAAAGGTTTGATAACTTTGGGGTGTCGAATTAATCCGTCAAATGCAGGTGTGCTGACAAGTCCGTCATAGTTTGCTGTTTGGTGGTGATGTCCATAATCAAACCAAAATTGTTTCTTTCCTTGTCGGTCTTGATCGTAAAGATGCAGGTAAAATTCTAGCTCTCCATCAGTCAATACCTTTCCTAGAGATAGATAGCCATTTTGTTGAAAAAATTGATAATCTTCTAATTTCATGTTCTATTCAATCTCCATATTTCTTTGAACTCTTGGTAAATCATTGTTAGGAGCATTAATAAAATTACTAGACAGAAAATAAGGCACAGATCAATAAAAATACAAAACGTACAAATCTTAAAAAGTTATGAAAAAGAAGTTTTCAGCATAAAGAGTTTGGTATATACGTATTTCCGGTTGAATAGCTGGATTTTGACCAAAGCCGTGATGTAAGCCGAAAGATTAATTTGAGCAGATGAATCAAGTAAAGAACAAATTCTAATAACCACTGATCTTCCCAATCAGGCAGATCAGAAGAATACGTCGAATGTTTATCAAATTAACCTTTCGGTACTTTGTCTTTGATTCAGTAATTGTCTGGTTAAAATCGTTGGGTTAATTTACTCCTCGATTATGGATACCGAGACAATACGATCTCCTTGCTGAATTGAGTCGACAACATCTTGACCCTGAATTACCTGACCAAATACGGTATGTTTACCGTCTAGATGTGGTTGTGGACCGTGACATATAAAGAACTGACTACCGTTGGTATTCGGCCCTGCATTTGCCATCGATAAAGATCCTGTTTGGTGAGTATGTGGGTTGCCGTCAAACTCGTCATTAAAACGATATCCTGGTCCTCCAGAACCGGATCCAGTTGGATCACCACCTTGAATCATGAAATTATTAATCACACGATGAAATGTAATTCCATCGTAGAAACCTTCGTTAGACAAAAATACAAAATTATTAACAGTATTCGGAGCAGAACCAGCGTACAGTTCAATCTTAATTTCGCCTTTATCAGTTTGCATGAGGCACTGATACTGGGTCGTATCATCTATTTGTAAATCAGGAGGGTTATCCCATTTCTGTGTCATCACTTATCCTTTGTTACACGCATCATCCTTAGCTGGGCTAGATACGGTATCCGAAGTAAAAATCATATAACTTAACAATCCATATAGGATAGCTAAGGTAATAGGCTAGAGTCCAAACATAATAGTGGAATTCTAAAAACTATTATTTAGTTAGCTGATTCTAATTAATTCAAAAAATACATTCCATAAATTGCCTAATCGAAAAGACCAGCTAGGCAATAAGATTACATTAGAACACGGAGTATGAGAAAAATAACCTACCTCTACCGACTTAAAGAATCAACCAATTGTTCCGTTTAACTCAGGTTTTCATTATTACAAAGATTTCTAATTAGAAACTTACTCTTTTGAAAATAAACTAAAATAATATTCTTATCTCATATGGCGCTAATGAAGTTATCGTACTTGAGTAGGCTGATGTAACCGAGTTTAATTCAAATTACTTACTTATTTTAACCGAATGTTTTCCTCCACGATCACTATTTTACTCATTATTTGTTATTTGGTAGCCGTAACCTCAATTGTGTTCTACACACTCAAAAATGGGATTGCTCCGATGCCAACTTCTACAAAAGTCAAGAGAGACCTACTTTCAATGATCAAAAGTATAGATAGAAAGCCAGGTTCGGTCCAAATGATCTATGAACTAGGATCAGGCACCGGTAGCCTTTCTTGTGCTATATCTCGGCAAATGACCTCTGCAACTGTTATCGCTTGTGAAAACTCACCAATACCCTACGCTTTTTCAGTCATTCGTGCTAAATTGACACGTTGCCAAAACCTAATTTTGAAGAGAGAAAGCTTTGATCAATTGGACATTACTCCAGCTGAACTTATTATTTGCTACCTTTCGACAGAAATTATGGTTAACTTGAGTTCCAAATTTAAAAAAGAACTTCGTTCTGGCAGCTTTATTATCAGTCACACTTTTGCGTTACCAAAGTGGACACCAGAAAAGATTATTTATGTTAATGACTTCTATCGAACCCCTATTTACCTTTACCGCGTCCAATGATTTTTCACGCTATATGATTGAGGGTATATCTCAATGATTAGATCTAGTCAGATCACTCAAATTTGATTAAATTTACATGAATACTAGAACTCGATTTATCCAGTATGAGTAAGATGTTTGTATTGCTAATTTCTAATAAGATTTAGAATTGCCCCCAGGCTGTACTTAGCAGGGGTATAAGTGCCAATCCTTATGAGTAATGTAAGGTTACATGCCTGAAAATACGTCACTAATTTCTCTTAAGGTTGAATATCTGATTTCTACAAGATATCTTTTATTTCTGGCTCTGATGAGTTTCAGAAGACGTATACTTTCGCTAATGATTTCATCAAAATAAAAATGAAAAAAATCTGACGACGGAAAACCATTTACCAAATTCAGTTCAATTACCTACTTGTAAATCAAAAATAAGACTTTACTAATGCGATTCACCCCTAACAAACTTCCTACGTTGGAGCGCCGACTTGAGTTAGTAGAACGGAGAGTCCACCGAACCCAAAAAGAGTTGAAACGGAGAGTTCGACGGGCACTGATGCCTTTGGATATTCAGGAAGATATTGGTATTTCTAATGTCAATGGGGATACTTTAGTCATGACTCGAGATGATGTAACTTTTGAAAAAATAGAAAGGATCTTAACTAGTGAAGGACTTGTTTTCGACTGGGCTGAGACTAGTAGTGAGGGCATTGGTTTTCTAACATTGGCTAAATATCGATTGATTATCTATGATCAATCAAAGCGCTCGTGGAAGATCACAGGTTTGATTCGATATCTCAACCGTTACCTAGATCATATCAGAATTGTGGCTTTGGTGCGAGATCAAATCTCAGGCGAAAACGCTTTGAAGTGCGGTGTTTTTCAGTATCTGATTGGTCCAAACTTCGATGAAAAACAATTACAGACATACATTTCAAGTATCCGAGTAGATACAGATGATTTTCTCCCTCCAGTTGACCAGGTGATGGAAACGGATCCACACAAAAGTAAACAAGAAGACCTCTTAGACGAGCTTCATCATCTGGGATTAACTTCTTACAAGTAGAAATCAAGCAGATGTTTACTATTTCTTGAATAAAAGAACTAGTGTTCCACTAATCAATATCTAAATCTAGTACACACCGAAATCCACAGTTAGAATTTCTATCATCCGGATTGCTATCATTTCGGTTAGCAACATGGATGTATTTGACTGAGTTGGGCCAAGATCCTCCCCTTAATACCCGAGTCGTGCCCGAATTTGGTCCTAATGGATTCTTACTTGTCGTATTTTTATAGTAAAATTTTCCGTACCAATCGGCACACCACTCACTAACATTACCCCCCATATCATAAAGTCCATAACCATTTGGTTCATATCTACCTACCGGAGCACATTTAGCATAACCATCGTTCACTTGCATGTTTGACCAAGTCCATTCTTCATTTATCTCTGTCAGAACAGTATTGGCATTCTTATCAGCGTAATTACATTGGCTGCCATTAGGTGCCGGATCACCCCATGGATAACGTTTTCCTGACAACCCACCACGAGCTGCGTACTCCCATTCGGCCTCGGTAGGTAGTCTCTTTCCTACCCACTGACAATAGGATACGGCGTCATGCCAGCTTACACCCACAACTGGATGGCCATCTGTAGGTGAAATTTGTGAAACCCAATCTGGTAAGGCACGATGACCCGTCTCAGCTAAAAATTTCTTGTACTGTCCTACTGTTACCTCATAAGCGTCCATATAGAAACCATTTAGCTCGACCTTGTGAGTGGGTTTGGCGAACCTCATTGAATCGTCGATTTCATTCTTGCCGGCCCCCATGAGATATGTGCCGCTTGGAATCCACTCCATTTTTGCTTTGTCTTTGTTTGAAAATGTCACTCTGGTCTTATTTGGCTTTGTTTTTGCTATTTCCATATCTTCTACAATCTTCATTTTTCGTTTCAATTGCTTCAACTTTAATTGAGCAACGGGCGATAATTCTCCTGCAGGGAACGCCTGCAAAAAATCCTCAATATCAGATATGTTGGTCGAATGCTTAGCCATTTCCCACATTTCTACTTCAGCATCAACATTAGTAGTACTTGCTCGGGTAATCTTTGTTCTGACTCGACTAAGATTTTCTGCTAAGACAAGATTTGATTTGCCTTTTAGAACTAGCCAAGGTGTCTGTTTTTTCCCACGATAGGTAAGAGTCCATTCTCCTACTTTTTGCTGAGTGTAATTTGCTAATTCGGTTATAGTCACTTCTCCATCCTCGTTAACCGCTTCACCTTGTAGCCCCTTCAGCATAAAGTAACTAAATACGCCCTGTTTTTTTTCTGCCCACTCATAGGCGCGTTCACCAATACTACAAGCGTAGAGGTTTGCACTGACAGCTGGTTGGCCTAAGACATCAGTACGAGGTTCAAGCTGAAATCCACGAGCAAAATTCTCACTTAGTAGATTGTCCTGATTACTTCGACCAGCCGATGGGTCGTTTCGGCAAGCATCGATGATCGTCAGTATTTGTTGAGCCTTGACTCCGGACAGAATATCGTTAACCTCTTCAATAGGAATAGCACTCCGTTTGAGTGTTCGGTAGGTCGTTGTATTGCTATCTAGTGCCAATAGATAGGATTGATCTTGGGTTGAGATACCATGTCCTGAAAAGTAAAAAATGAATGTATCTCCTATTTGAATTCGATTAGCTAAATTCTCAAGCCGTAGAAGAATATTAATAAAATTGGGCAAATCCTGCCCTGACATCTGGTCAGTCATTAAATGTACATTTCTTGGTTTGTATCCCACGACCTGAATCAAAGTGGCCCGAAAAGCTTCTACATCCGACACACAGTACTTTAGGGTGCCAATATCATTTTGATAATTATTAATCCCGACCAGTAAAGCATGTTTCTCTGCCGACAGTAGAGAATGTACTACCAGCAATAAAGTCAAGGTGATTTTCTTCATCATGGCTTGTGAATTTTTGAACAGTGAGGTAGCATTCCTTCGTTATACTTGATATAGAATTTCGAATTGACAGGTTGGTTCATACTAATTGGTTCAACAAGACGGGGTAGATAAAACAAAATTTTCGGTCAGATCAACACCAAACATTCATTGTAATTTGATCTCTCTAAGCTGGATTCAT
>JACLAC010026282.1_pt1 | contig 39979 bp, 39 predicted proteins | sample 8027881 | NCBI WGS metagenome assembly JACLAC01 (sample SAMN15725517, study PRJNA655200) | protist metagenome | isolation source: fluorescence activated cell sorting (FACS) single amplified genomes of... | place: Spain: Blaines Bay Microbial Observatory, Mediterranean Sea | collected 2016-01-19 | reverse complement strand
GAGCGGCCGCGACCGCACGCGCGATCTCCGCTTCGTCCGCAGGCGAGTCGAGAAAGAGAATGTCGGCACCTTCCTCCACGTACATCTCAATGCGAGCGACCGCTTCGTCGATACCCGCGGTGGGCCGGCAGTCCGTGCGGGCGAGCACTAAAATCCCTGAGTCTTTCGCGGCCTCTACAGCGGCCCGGAGCTTCATTCGTGCCTCCTCGCGTGGGAGGCACGGCTTTCCCGCCGAAGTCAACGCCCGTGGGGTCATCTTGTCCTCAATGAGCACCGCGGCCGCGCCAGCGTTACCGTATGCGCGCACGGTACGTTGCACGTTCAATGCGTTTCCGTAGCCATGATCACCATCGGCCAAGATCAGGAGATCGGGCGCGGCAGCGCGCGCTTGGCTAAACGCGTCAAACATCTCCGCGAATGAGAGAAGGTCAAGATCCGGTCCCCCCAAACGGCTCGCCGCAACGCAAGAGCCTGATAGGAAAGCCGTTTCAAAACCGGCCTTCGCAGTGAGCTTTGCGGTCAGGCCGTCCCAAACAGCGGGCATTACTACAAACTCGGGCGCCGAAAGGCGAGAGCGAAGACGATCAGGGGGTGTCATGGCGAATCCTCCGAGAACACGTTGGGAAAGAACCAACCCGCACCGCCAGGCGGCTCGAGCAGCCTTCGCTGGCGAGGCGTCAGGTCCACTCCATCAGGGGCCGTCACTCGTGTTCGCGACCACGTCAGATTCGAGTGACAGTATTTGTAGAGCAAGGTCCGACGCTCATGAGCAGCCGTCCATCCAGCGGTTCCGTGTGTCGTCGCTTCCGAAAACACCGTCACACTACCGGCCGGAGCCTTCGGACAAACGGCCACATCCGAGCACTCATCGTTGCGAATTCGCTCGGGCAACCGGTAGTGTGAGTGATGGCTGCCGGGTATGACCCGCAGACCACCGCTTTGTGGACCGCTGTCCGTCAAATTGAACGCCGCCACCGCGAAGCCGTGCAAGGCTTGGTAATCTGGCTGGTTGAAGCGTTCGCCAGGATGCGAGTTCGCATACGGCTGGGATGCGCCATAGTCGGAATGCAGCCGCGCATTCGGCATCCCCTGACTCATCCGCATGCCAAAGACACGGTCTAGCCGAAAGGATTCCCCAAGCTGCTCACGAATCACGGTCATGACCGCCGTATGATCCATCAAATCCCTGAACGGTTGCCCCCAATCAAGGAACCCAGGGCCATCAGGGTATGAGCCACCCGCCGTGCCGAACCGGTAAACATTGTACAGTCCGAGACGATTCTGAGCCGCTACCGCGCGCCAATCTTCAGGAAGCGGATCGACATGCTCATCAACAAGCGCGTTCAGCGCTTCAACCTCCGAGGGCGAGAGCACGTTTTCGATGACGAGATAACCTTGGAGATCGTACAGATATCGACTGAGCTCGTCGGCTTCATCCATGGCCCACGGCTTCCGATGCCCCGATCCACACCCAGCGTTCGGCCAAGCAGCCCGCACAACCTAAAGCGAGCAAGCTAGCCACACACACCTGTAGGCATTCAATCTCCGGGGCGGACACCATGCTAACGCCGACTCCAATGAAGCACGCAGCTGTTAGAGAAACGATACGCGGCCAACACAGATACCGCACGTATCGCCGGCTCTAGGGGCTAACCCGTTATTGCTGGCGCAGCCTAGGATCGAGAATGTCCCGCAATGCGTCGCCGAAGAGATTAAATCCGAACACGGCAAAGCTAATCGCCAAACCGGGGAATATCGGCACCCACGGTGCGCTCTCAGCGAACTCTTCTGCACCCGATCGCAGCATGAGACCCCACGCCGGTGTGGGCTCCTGCACCCCCAGCCCCAAGAACGTGAGTGATGCCTCGGCCAATATCGCCTGCCCGAGGAAGGTTGTCATCATGATCAAGAACGGCGCCATGACGTTCGGCGCCATGTGACGCAAGACAATTCGTGCGTGGCCGAAACCGCAGGCGCGCGCTGCATCCACGTACGGGATCTCGCGAATCGAGAGCGCGGTCGAGCGCACCACCCGGGCACAGTTGGGCAGCAGGGGGATCGTGATGGCAATGATCACGAATATGAGATCCGTGCCAAGCACCGCAACGATAGCCAGCGCCAGAATGATACCGGGGAAGGCAATCAGCACATCAACTATGCGTTGGAGAAAGATGTCGACCCGCCCCCCGAAGTAGGCACTGGAAACGCCGACTAAAAGCCCTCCCACCGAGGCAAATAGAGCGCAAGAAAAGCCGACGAGCATCGCAGTGCGAGCACCCCAGACGATACGGGAGAAGATGTCGCGCCCGAATTCATCGGTGCCGAGAATGTGCGCACTGGTTGCCCCTTCCGCCACTGAGAACGAAGGCGGAGAAAACATCGCCGCAAAATTATTCTCTTCGGGATCGAACGGCGCGATCTGTGGGGCGAAAACCGCCGCGAAGATCATAATGACAACGAGCAGAAGACCGACCGTACCGAGCGGATTGTTTCGTGCGTGAATTAGCAGTCTCAGCCACAAGGGCCTGCGGTCATACACCTCGTCTTGATATGCGGAAACGCCGAGTTGCGCTTGGGGAACGGCCATTCTTGTGTCCTTTGTGAGCGCAGCCTAGCTGTAGCGGATCCGCGGATCCAGCCAGCCGTAGACGATGTCAATAAACAGGTTCGTAAAAACGAATACCGTCACCACGAGCATGACCAGGGCTTGTGCCATCGCATAGTCGTGGGCGCCCACCGCATCGACAAAGAGCTGCCCCAGCCCGTTGAGATTGAAGACCTGCTCGGTCACGACCAAGCCGCCCATCAAGAAGGCAAACTCGATGCCGAGCAAGGTCACCACAGGCAACATCGCATTCTTGAGCGCATGACGGCGCCGTATCACGGATTCCACCAGCCCCTTAGAGCGGGCGGTGCGAATATAGTCCTCACGCAGCACCTCAAGCATGGCCGACCGGGTCATGCGCGTCACCACCGCCGAGTAACGGTATCCAGTTGCTACCGCAGGCCAGATGAGCTGCGAGAGGTTGTGCGCCGGATCAACCCAGAGGGGTTTGAAGTCGACCGGGGGCATCCATGGGTCACCAAAGTAGGCATTGGTGAATATGAGAAGGCCGAGGATGATCATGATCCCAAGCCAAAATGAGGGCACCGCAATGCCAGCAACGGCAATGGTGCGTACCACGTAATCGATCCACGTATTCTGCTTGACTGCGGATATCACCCCGAGCGGCAGTGCGATGATGATGGCGATCACCGTGGACATGATCGCAACCTGCAACGTGAGCTGGAATCTAAGCCCCATCTCGTAGGTGATGGGCTTGTCGGTCCACATCGACTTACCAAAGTCAAAGGTGATGTAGCCGATGAAGAAGTCGGTGAATTGAACGATGAGCGAGTCGGTTAAGCCCAGGTCCTCGCGACAGAGCTGGAACTGCTCTTCGCTGACGTTCTCGCCTTCACCTGCGAGTTTTACCTCACAAATATCGCCCGGCACGAGGCGCATTAGGCAGAAAACGAGCACCGCCGCCCCGAAGAGCGTCGGAATCATCAGCAACAATCGCTTGAATATGTACTTGGACATCGCGAATCCCGCGCAGTGTTTAGCAAAACGCCCCCGCCGACTGGATGCCGGCGGGGGCGCCTGTAGCTAGCTTAGCCTTTGTCGATCCAGACCTGGTCGAGGTGCTGGTTCAGGTAATGGCTGGGCGCGATTTTCCAACCCTTCACGTAAGAGCGATGGGGGTTAATCTTCCGCCACCACAAGGTCAGCCCGGTGTGGGCCTCGTCTTGAATGACGCGGGTCTCATACTTGCGCATGATCCTGCGTTGCTCGGCGGGATCGCCTTCCTTGTTCATCATGTCGTACCACTTCTCGAGCGTCTCGTCTTTATAGTTGGCACGATTGTTCGACGCGGCATTACCCATGTACTTGCCGACATCGACAAGCGGGTTGATGACGGATTGGCAGTTCGCTTCCGTTGTCGCTTCGTACTTGTAGTTACGCATTGCGTTGATCCACGGACTGGTTGGGATCACGTTTTGCTTAACTTTAAGTCCGACCTTCTTGAACTCACCGATGAGCCAGGTTCCTATGATGCGGTACGGCTGGTCGACCGCACGGTTATTCATGGTGAACGACAGGCCTTCGGCGCCGGCTTCTTTCAAGAGTTGCTTAGCCTTCGCGCGGCTCTTCTTGATGTCGGGCCAGAAACCTTCGGTCGCTTCAAGCTCTTCCTTCGTCGCCGCCAACGGGCTGCTCGGGAACACGATGCCGGCGGCAGTCTTCACGATCGCGATTTGGGACAACGTGTTCTGGGCAGACCAGCGGTCAACGGCCAAGTTAACCGCGCGGCGTACGCGCACGTCCTTGAACGCACCCCACTTGTGGTTCAGCGCGTACAACACACTGCAGTTCCAGTCACTCTCTTGAACGCGGATCTTGTCGCCCAACGCCTTGACGAGGTCGTCACGCGCCTTGGGCGGAAAGCCACGAAACTCAATGGCGGCCCGGTCACCGCGAATGGCTTGCAGGCGCACCGCCATCTTCGGCGCGGAAATCGCCTTGTAGCCATCGAGGTAGGGCTTGCCTTTCAGGTGGTAACCATCGAAGCGTTTGCCTTCGACGAACGCGCCCGGCTGGTGCTGAACGAACGAGAATGCACCGGTGCCGTTGACATTCTTTCGATGCCATTTGTACCCATATAGCGGATCTTTGCCCGTCGGGTCCTTACGCTCGATGTCTTTCTTCGCATAGATGAAGTTGAACGGCGTAGCAAGCGCACCGATGAAGGCGCCCGAAGGGTGCTTCAGCGTGAACTTGATGGTGTAGTCATCCGGTGCCGTGACCGATTTGATCATCGAGAAGAACGCGACACGCGTGCTGCGTACGCCTTCTGGCGGGAAGACGATTTTGTTGTACGTCGCCAACACGTCTTGCGCGTTCAACGGCGTGCCGTCGTGAAATTTCACGCCTTTGCGGATCTTGTACGTGTAGGTCAAGCCGTTCGAGCCCGCATCACCGGTCAACGAGACCTTGCCTTCACAGATGTCGCACACGAAGTCCGTTGCCGACTGCGGGTTGTCCGGATTCACGCGGATCAACAAGCTGTAAAACGGCCGGATGGGATGGATCATCCCGAATGTCGATTCCGCATGACCGTCGTAGGAAGGGATCTTCGACCCCACCACGATGTTTAGCTGGCCGCCTCGTTTGGGGGTTTCCGCCGCGTTCGGCGCGGTCGACCACGCTGCGACGGTCGAACCTAGGGCTAGCGCCACCAGGCCCTTCTTGAGAGTCGGATTCATTCTCGTCCTCCTTCTTCTAGATTTCAGTGCAAGCCGCCCAATGCCCTGGACGTACTTCCTTCAGCTGCGGGGTCTCTTGGCGGCACGAATCGACCGCCAGGGGGCAACGCGGGTGAAAGACGCATCCCGAGGGTGGATTGATCGGACTCGGCACCTCTCCTTTGAGCACCTGGTGCTCGCGCTCGGCTTCAATCACCGGATCCGGGATTGGGATCGCGGATAGTAACGCCTGAGTGTACGGGTGGGTAGGATTGTCGTAAAGCTCGTCGCATTCGCCGATCTCGACGACTTTACCCAGATACATCACCGCCACACGATGACAAAGATGGCGGACCACACTGAGGTCGTGGGCGATGAATAGATAGGTGAGCCCAAACTGGTCGCGAAGCTCCTCGAGCAAGTTGATAACTTGCGCTTGGATTGACACGTCGAGCGCCGAAACCGCTTCGTCGCAGACGATAAACGCAGGATTCAAGGCCAACGCCCGGGCGATACCAACGCGCTGACGCTGCCCGCCGCTCATCTCATGGGGGTAACGGTCCACGAACTTGGTGTTGAGTCCACAGATATTAAGGAGCTCGAGCACGCGCTCTTCCCGCTCCTTTTGGTTGGGAATGACCCCGTGCACCTTAATCGGCTCACCAATGATGTCGCCGATCTTCATCCGGGGATTGAGCGAGCTGTAGGGGTCTTGGAAGATGACCTGAATTTGCTGACGGAGACGAATAAGCTCCGAGTTCGGCAACTCCGCGAGGTCCTTCCCTTGGAAGATGATCTGCCCCTCAGTCGGCTGCTCGAGACGCAATATGCAGCGGCCGGTGGTTGTTTTGCCGCAGCCCGACTCCCCGACGAGTCCCAAGGTCTCGCCCGGCTGGATTTCGAACGAGACGTTGTCGACGGCTTTGACATGCGCGACCGTGCGCTGGATGAGGATACCTTCGGTGACCGGAAAGTACTTCTTTAGGTTTTGGACCCGGAGAATCGGTTCCTGACCGCCCGGCGCGGCCGTCTCGGGATTTGCGCTCACGAGGCTTCCTTCATCGTCGTCTTGTCCTTCTCCCAGCATGCGGTTTGGTGTCCCGCTTCAACGTCTTCGAGGGCCGGGTAGTTCGTCGCGCACTTGTCGATTGAAAAGGTGCACCGCGGGCGGAACGGGCAACCGCCATCGAGGCGGGTAAGATCCGGCGGCTGGCCTTGAATGGGCACGAGCTTCTGCCCACGAGGCTGATCCATACGAGGGACGGAACGCAACAAGCCCAGCGTGTAGGGATGAGTAGGCGCGTGATAGATCTGTTCGGCCGTGCCCGATTCGATGATCCGCCCGGCATACATCACGTTGACGCGGTCTGCATAGCGAGCGACGACGCCCAGATTGTGGGTAATCACGATGTTCGCGACCCCCAGCCGACGGGTCAGTTCCTTCATCAGTTCCAGGATCTGCGCCTGAATCGTTACATCGAGCGCAGTGGTGGGCTCATCAGCGATGATGAGCTTGGGCTCGCAAGATAGGGCGAGCGCGATCATCACACGCTGGCGCATCCCGCCGCTCAAGTGATGCGGATACTGGCGCAAGCGTCGCTCAGGCTCGGAGATGCCGACCATGGCCATGAGCTCCACCGCACGCTTATCGGCTTCCGCTCGGGTCAGTCCCCGGTGAAGCTGCATGGTCTCCGTGAGCTGCAGGCCAATGGACAGCACTGGGTTGAGCGACGTCATGGGCTCTTGGAACACCATGCCAATGTCACGCCCGCGGATCTCGCGAAGCTCGCCATCGCTTACCTTAGTGAGGTCCCGGCCCATGAAGTTGATCTCGCCGCCTACGATTCGGCCGGGCGGATTGGGGATAAGCCCTAGGATAGAGAGGGCGCTCACGGACTTGCCGCAGCCTGACTCACCCACAATGGCAACGGTCTCGCCTTCCTCGACGGTGTACGAGATCTTGTCCACCGCCTGAACCACGCCGGCGCTGGTTTGGAACTGGGTTTCCAAGCTCCTAATGTCCAATAGGGTCGCCATTTGACGTACCGTTCCTCTCTAAAAACCCGTTTGGCCACAACGCCAACTTCCCCGGGAGGCGCGCTATGGTTCACGCATTTGGGCATGATATCAAGCCTGGGGCCCTAAGCGGGCATTCGGAGTAAGAGGAGCAAGCGTGGAACGAGTCGGTATCGCCGGACTAGGCGCGGTAGGGATGGCGTGCGCCAAAGCGCTGGACGCCGGAATAAAAGGCCTCTCTTTAGCCGCGGTCAGCGCCCGCGACCTCGAACGCGCTGGGGCAAGGACCCGGGACTTCGCTACGCCACCGCGCGTGGTGGGTGCTGCTTCACTGCACGAACACGCGGGGATCATCGTCGAATGTGTACCCGCAAGCGCGTTTCGCGAGGTGGCGTTACCCGCGATCGATGCTGGATGCACCTTCATTACCATCAGTGTGGGCGCACTACTCAGCCATTGGGACCTTGTCGACAGGGCCGAGGACCGCGGCGCCCGCATTCTCGTGCCGAGCGGCGCCCTGCTGGGACTCGACGCGGTCCAGGCGGCTCGGCTTGGCGTAATCGACTCGGTGCGAATGGTCACTACGAAACCCCCTAACGGCCTTGCGGGCGCGCCGTATGTGGAGGAGGGAAACATCGATCTCGACGCCCTCGATGGGCCGACGCGCATCTTTTCCGGCAGCGCGCGAGAGGGGGCGGCAGCGTTTCCAGCCAATGTGAACGTCGCTGCAGCACTCGGACTCGCGGGCTTGGGCCCCGACGAGACCCAACTAGAGGTCTGGGCGGATCCGAATATCACGCGAAACCAGCACGAGATCATCGTGGAATCGGACAGCGCGCGCATGGAGCTGCGGATCCAAAACGTCCCATCGAGCGAGAACCCCCGCACGGGGCGAATCGTCGCGCACAGTGTCCTCGCCACCCTGAAAAAGCTCACTGCAACGCTCGTGATAGGAACCTAGAGGACCGATGACCGCGCCCGAGCTTTACACCGAAAGGCGTTCGCGACACAGTCACGGCATATCTCCCGAAAGGCCGTAACATGACGTTGTCCGCCGATCCCCCCGTCTCCAACCCCGGCGCGCTCACGACCCTGCGTGCCGATCTGCGGGAGGCATTCGAGTCGTTCTTGCCCGCTGAGTCGGTACTGCACACACCCGAAGCGCTCAAACCCTTCGAATGCGACGGGCTCCCCGCTTACCGAAAGACACCCCTCATCGCAGTGTTACCGGAAACTATCCAAGAGGTTCAACGCATCATGCGTATCTGCCAGTCGCTCGACGTGCCGGTCGTGGCGCGGGGCGCGGGCACCGGCTTGTCGGGAGGCGCCTTGCCGCTCGAACGCGGGGTGCTTCTCAGTCTGGCCAAGTTCAACCGAATTCTCGAGCTGGATCCGACTCGCCGCATCGCACGGGTCCAGCCCGGGGTGCGCAATCTCGCGATCTCACAGGCGGCCGAGCCGCACGACCAATATTACGCCCCCGATCCGTCCTCACAGATTGCGTGCAGTATCGGCGGCAACGTAGCCGAGAACTCCGGTGGTCTGCACTGTTTGAAGTACGGGCTCACTGTGCACAACGTGCTGGCATTGAAAGTCGTGACGGTCGACGGTGAGCTACTCGACATCGGAAGCCCGGCACCCGATAGCCCGGGTTACGACTTGCTCGCGCTCATGAACGGCTCCGAGGGAATGCTCGGGGTCATCGTCGAGGTAACCGTGCGGTTGCTGCCAAAGCCGGCAAGCGCCCAAGTGGTACTCGGCGCCTTCGACGACGTTGAGAAATGCGGCAATGCCGTCGCTGATATCATTGCCACGGGCACCATCCCCGCGGGTCTCGAGATGATGGACCAGCTCGCGATCGAGGCCGCTGAGGACTTTGCAAGCTGCGGCTACCCCCGTGATGCGAAGGCGATCTTACTCTGCGAAGTGGACGGGATCGGCGCGGAGGTCGACGCCCAGCTCGCATTGGTCGAAAACGTACTGAAGCAAGCCGGCGCAACCGAGATCCGCGCCGCCAGCGATGAGCACGAGCGCGCGTTGCTTTGGAAAGGGCGCAAATCCGCTTTCCCGGCGGTTGGCCGCATCTCTCCAGATTACTACTGCATCGACGGCACCATCCCCCGCAACCGGCTTGCAGAGGTGCTCCGCCGCACCGAGCAGATGTCAGCCGAGTACGGGCTGTCGGTGGCGAACGTCTTTCACGCAGGGGACGGTAACCTACATCCGCTCATTCTTTTCGATGCCGCGGTGCCCGGAGAGCTCGAGCAGACGGAGGAGTTCGGCGGGCGGATCCTGGAACTCTGCGTGGAGGTCGGTGGAACGATTACCGGAGAGCACGGGGTAGGGGTCGAGAAACTGAACCAAATGTGCGTCCAGTTCCCCGCACACGAGCTCAACCAATTTCACGCGGTCAAATCCGCATGGGATCCAAGCTCGCTGTTGAACCCCGGCAAAGCCGTACCCACCTTGGCCCGGTGCGCGGAATTCGGTGCGATGCACGTGCACCACGGCAATCTGCCGTTCCCAGAACTGGAACGGTTCTGAGCCGCGTCGTGCTCACCGACGCCGACCGCTGCTCAGACCTGCAAGCCGCGGTGACCAGCGCGTTCGAATCCCGCACCCCGCTAGCGATCTCCGGCGGGGGTACAAAGGCATTCTACGGTCGGCGCTTAGACGCTCCCGACGCCTGCGTCCTCGACGTATCGAGCCATTGCGGCATCGTGACCTACGAACCCACTGAGCTCGTCCTGACCGCACGCGCCGGCACATCGCTCGAAGCAATCGAGGATGCCCTCGCCGAGCGGGGACAGTATTTGCCGTTCGAACCACCGCACTTTAGCGGCGGCACGGCAACGCTTGGCGGCGCCATCGCGGCCGGTTTGGGCGGACCGCGGCGTCCCTACGCCGGCGCCCCGCGCGATCTCGTGCTGGGCGTGCGCATGCTCAACGGCCGGGGGGACGATCTGCGCTTCGGCGGCGAAGTGATGAAGAACGTCGCAGGTTACGACATCTCGCGTCTAGTGACAGGAAGCCTCGGCACCCTCGGGGTGCTGCTCGAGGTGTAGCTAAAGGTACTGCCCGCCCCGCCAAAAGAAACGACCCTCGCTTTCGAGTGTGACCAAGCTGATGCGCTGAACAGAATCCTTCGTTGGGCCCGGGAGCCGCTGCCGATATCCGCTACCTTTCATACCAACGGCGTGCTAAACGTTCGGCTCTCGGGCAGCGAGGCCGGCGTCGCGGCAGCAGCCGAAGGCATGGGCGGGGAGCGGGCTGGTCCTGACTTCACGTGGTCGGCTATCCGCGACCACACGCACCCGTTCTTTCGAGCCGGGAAGCACCCAGACGACGTGGCGCTGTGGCGGGTCGCATTGCCCGACGGCGCGGACGTTCTCGAGCTCGAGGGCCCCACCGCGCTCGAGTGGAACGGGACCCAACGCTGGATTGCATCTGCGGCGCCCGAGGAGGCCATTCGAGCCGTCGCGGCGAAGCATGGCGGCCACGCTACCCTCTTTCGCGGTCGCAGCCGCGACCGCGCCGCGGAGGTTTTCCACCCGCTCACGTCCGGCCTGATGCGTATCCACCTGCGCATGAAGGAAGCCTTCGACCCCGCGCGAATACTCAACCCTGGACGGATGTACGCGGGGCTCTGACCGGACGGATCACGGCACACTCGAACGTCATCAGACGAATTCGCCAAACGGGAGACCCATGCAGACCACGCTTGCGCCATTCATCCTCGGAACGCGGGAAGGGAAAGAGGCCGAACGCATTTTGCGCGCGTGCGTGCACTGCGGCTTTTGCAATGCGACCTGCCCGACGTATCAGCTGCTCGGAAACGAGCTCGACGGCCCGCGCGGGCGCATCTACCTCATCAAGCAGATGCTCGAGGGCGAGCCGGTCACGGAGCGGACATTGTTGCACCTCGACCGCTGCCTCACTTGCCGGGCGTGCGAGACAACCTGCCCCTCGGGAGTCGCATACGGACGCCTGGCCGAAATCGGGCGCCAGGTCGCCGAGGAGCGGATCGGTCGATCTTGGCTGGATCGACTACGCCGTTGGGTGCTACGACGCGTGTTTCCTTCTGTCGGCCTGACCCGCGCCGCCTTGCATGTTGCGCGGGCAGTGCGTGTGCTCCTACCCGAAAGCTTGCGCGAGAAGATACCCTCAGCACCGGCAGCAACCCAGCCGCCTCCCAGTGATGTGACGGCCGGCACCCCCGTCCTACTCCTGACCGGCTGCGTCCAAGATGCCGCCGCGCCCGCCACGAATGCCGCCGCGGCACGGCTGCTCGGATTCCTCGGTCTAAAGCCGACACTCACCAACGGGTGCTGCGGTGCCATCTCCCACCATTTGAGCGCCCACGAAGAAGCCCTTCGTCAAATACGTCGGAACGTCGACGCTTGGTGGCCTCACGTCGAAAGCGGCGCACAAGCCATCGTCAGCACCGCGAGCGGCTGCGGTGCGGTGTTGAAGGACTACGGCCACTTACTTGCGCACGACCCCGTGTACCGCGAACGCGCGCAGCGGATCAGCGAGCTGGTGAAAGACGTCTCCGAGGTCGTGCCGGCTGAGGATCTGGCATCCCTCCCGAGGCCTTCCTCGTCGGGGCGCATTACCTTTCACCCGCCTTGCTCTCTCCAGCACGGTCAGAGACTCAGCGGGCGCGTCGAACACTTGCTTGCTGCAGCAGGTTGGACGCTGTCGCCGTTCGAGGACCCCCACTTGTGCTGCGGCTCGGCAGGCACGTACTCGATCTTGCAGCCGAAACTCGCCGATCAGCTACTCGATGAGAAGCTCCGTGCCCTCGAAAGGACAACGCCCGACGTGATAGCGACTGCCAACATCGGCTGTCAGCTCCACCTGGGCCGTCGTGCCTCGGTGCCCGTGCGTCACTGGATAGAGCTCGTCGCCGAGCAGGTACCCGACTGACTCCCCCCGTATCGCTCAGTACGCGGCTACGCAACCGTCTGTTCGCGGCTCACTGCCACAAGCGTATACGCCCTCGTCGAGCTGCCAAATGATCTGGCCGCGGCCAAACGGAAATCCGTCCACGTGGTGCGGCTCGAGTAACCGATGGCCCCGACCCGCCAGCCCGCGATGCAGCTCATAGGGAATAGACGTCTCGACCACCGCGTCTAGCCCGTGCAATACCCGCCACCGCGGGGTGTCAAGCGCGGCTTGGGGGTTGAGCCCATGGTCAACGGTACCGAGAACAACTTGCACGTGCCCTTGCGGTTGCATCGGTGCGCCCATCACGCCGAAAGGACCGAGCGGCGCACCATTCTTCGTGACGAACCCGGGGATGATGGTATGAAACGGCCGTTTACCCGGCATGAGCTCGTTGCGGTGACCCGCCTTCAAGCTGAACCCAAGCCCCCGGTTATGCAGCGCAATACCGGCTTCCGGCACCACCACGCCGCTGCCGAACCCTTGGTAATTGGACTGGATCAAGCTCACCATGCAGCCGTCGCGATCCGCGGCCACCAAAAACACCGTGCCGCCGCTCGGCAGCTCACCCGGTGTCTGGGCCTTAGCGAATTGTCCAATTTCCTTTGCGCGCGCCGCTACGTAGTCCGGCGAGAGCAGCTGATCGGTCGGCACATCCGCCATCGAAGGGTCGGCGACATATTCGTGCGCGTCGGCGAAGGCAACCTTCATCGCCTCCATCTGCAAGTGCCAGGACTGTGTTGAGAGTTGTGGATACTGCGCCAAATCCAGGTCGTCGAGCATCGCCAACGTCATCAAAGCCGCGATTCCCTGGCCGTTAGGCGGGATCTCCCAAACCTCGTGCCCTTGATAGGTCGCCGAGATGGGGTCCACCCATTCGCTCGTATGGGCGGCAAGATCGTCCGGGTTGACCGTGCCGCCGGTCGCTTTTGAATAAGCGACGATGCTCTGCGCGATGGCGCCTTGATAAAAGTCTTCGAAGCCCGCGGACGCTAGACGTCGCAAGGTGGCCGCGTGCCCTGGCGAACGCCAACGCTCACCGGCCGCGGGCGCCCGTCCGCCGGGGGCAAAGACCTCAGCCCACCCGGCGAACTCGGGGGTCTTCTTTGCGAGAAAACGCGTCGCCGCACCAGCCCAGAGTTGAGAAACGGTCGGCGAGACCGGAAAACCCTCTTCGGCGTAGCCGATGGCCGAGCCCATGATCGCCTCCGGCGCCATCGAGCCAAAACGCTCGAGGAGCATTGACCATCCACTCGGTGCTCCCGGTACGGTAACCGCGTCCCACCCAGAGGCCGGTATCGTTTGGTGGCCTTTAGCCCGCAGCGCCTCGGCATCGGCACTGGAGAATGCGCGTCCGGATGCATTCAGTCCGTGAAGCTTGCCATCCTTCCACACCAAGGCAAACAGGTCGCCACCAATGCCATTGGAAGTTGGTTCCACCACGGTCAGCGCGATCGCCGTGGCCACTGCTGCGTCGACGGCGTTCCCGCCTCGGCGCAGCACATCGAGTCCCGCTTGTGCGGCGAGCGGCTGGGAGGTCGCCACTGCCCCGTTGCAGGCGAGAACGGGCTTTCGGTAAGTGGCATACGGATTGTCGGTTAAATTCATCGGCAAATTGGCTCAGCTCGGTAGAATAGGTTTACCGTGCGCGATCTTAGACTACACATCTGGATAACGCCGAGCTTATGCGCGTTAATTTTCTCTCACTGTTGGCACTCACCCTCTTCCCGGCGGTGGGCCTCGCGGCCCCCGTGCCTGGCACGACCTTCAAAGACTGGATAGTCAGCTGCGAGGTACCCAAAGAGGCCACGCGCGACGATGCCAGCCGTAGCGAAGAACAACGACGCCACTGCTACATCGTTCAGAACCTCGTCCTCAAAGAGAAGAATCAACGCGTCCTGGTCATTGCCGTGACCTACCCCAAGGGGAAAGACCAGCCGATTGCCATGCTCACCATGCCACTGGGGATAGCGCTTCCACCTGGCATTTCGTTGTCCGTAGACGGCGACAAGCCCCGACGTTACGCAGTGGACCGATGCCTTGCCTCAGGGTGCAAAGCGGGCATCGTACTCGACGAGAAATTGCTCGGCCGGTTCAAGGCAGGCAATCGCGCGGTCGTGACGGTTCACGATGGCCGGCGCAACCCCATCGCGCTGCCAGTGTCGCTCCAAGGCTTTACCGCCGCGTTGCGTTCATTGCAATAAATGGGGTTGCGGTTCTAACCCGCGCTACGGACAAGCGGTCCCGAGGGCGGTGTGCATCACACGATCGCCGACCCGTAAACCACGGCGTTGCGCCTCGCCCCCCACAATCTCGAGCACCGCCTCCGCCGGCCGGTCAGAACGGATGATCGCTTCCGAGCGCGGGGGCGTTCGGGACGCAATCGAGATCACGCGTGCATCACGAATAAACAACATATCCAGTGAGATGAACGTGTTCTTCATCCACATGGCGAGGGAATGGGCTTGTGCGTAGACAAATAACATCCCGTGCCCCGGCTCCATCGAACGCCTGAACATGAGCCCCCGGCGGTGCTCATCGGGTTGGTCCGCAAGCTCGACGGAAAATCGTTGAATCCGCATGCCCGGCCCGACGATGCACAGAGGCGTTCGCACCGTCGCTTGGGCTTGCGCAGCGCTAGCCGAGAACCCGGCCAGCGCCGCGGCTGACCCTTGAATGACCAAGAGCCACAAAACATTCCCGCACAGAGCGGCTCGCCGTCTGCCCCCGGACGAGCGCGACCGCCACTGCTGAGGTGACGACCGACGGGGCATCTAGCCGACGTACTCCCGCGCCGCCCGGGCACCGAGACCGACGACGAGCTCGTAAGGAATGCGGCCATGGGGTCGGGCGACCCGCTCGACCGGTAACTCCGCGCCCCACAAAGTCACTTCACTGCCCACCTTTGCTTGCACAATGCCTCTCAGATCAATTGCGGTCAGATCCATAGAAACCCGCCCCACGGTTGCGGCCGGCCTGTCGCCTACCAATACCGGCGTAGGCGCCGCGCCGCGCGGGTATCCATCCGCATAACCCACCGCGGCGACACCTATCGGCATGCGTTCGGGCGCACGCCACGTGCCGCTGTAACCGACCGGCGCACCCGCTTCGATGGTTTTAACCGCAATCAACCGGGTACGCAGAGTCATAACAGGGGCTAGCCCGAGGGCGTGACCTTCTCCGGTCAGGAACGGGGAGATGCCGTAGAGCGAAAGCCCCGGCCGCACCCAGTCGCCCCGCGCGTCAGGCCATCCGAGGACGCCCGCTGAATTCGCAATGCTCCTTTCGCCCCCGAAGTCCGCGGTCCACGCTGAGAACCGGTCGAGCTGAGACGGGGTCGCCGGGTCGTCAAGGTCGTCGGCATTCGCCAAGTGCGTCATCACCACCGGCACCTCACGCACCGCCGGCGCGCGCTCGAGGCGCGACGCAACCGACGCAAAGTCATCGCCGTGGAACCCAAGACGGTGCATGCCGCTATCGAGCTTGACCCAAACGTCCAGCGCACGGGACGGGACCGCAGCTTCGAGCCACGCAACTTGGGTCCAGTCATGCACCGCCACCGTTAGGCGATGCTGAACGCACACCTCGAGCTCATCCGGGGCCGCCGGGCCGCCGAGAACGACAACCGGCAAAGTGATACCCGCGTTGCGCAAATGCACGCCTTCACCGACCCGTGCGACCGCGAAGCCCGCACACTGCGGCAGCAACGCTAAACGGGCGGCACAAGCACCGACGCCGTGCCCATAAGCATCGGCCTTGACCACGGCCAGCACCTTAGCGTCGCCCATCTTGCCCGACAACGTGATGAGGTTACGCTCGAGCGCGCCGAGATCGATGGTGGCACGCAGCGCTACGGTCATCGGCAGCTACTCGTAATAGGGAATGTCATGCATGAAGTTCTCGAACTTCGTGATGTAGTTCAGGAACGTCAGCTTCACCATCCCGATCGGGCCGTTTCGCTGCTTTCCGATGATGATCTCGGCGGCGCCTTTGTCGGGGCTGTCCTCGTCGTACACCTCGTCTCGATAGATGAAGAGGATGACGTCAGCATCTTGCTCAATTGCACCCGACTCGCGGAGGTCAGACATGAGTGGACGTTTGTTCGGCCGCTGCTCGAGTGAGCGATTGAGCTGGGACAGCGCAAGGACGGGCACAGACAATTCCTTAGCGAGTGCCTTGAGCGATCGTGAGATCTCCGAGATCTCGGTCGCACGGTTCTCACGCGAGCCGGGCACTTGCATGAGCTGGAGATAGTCGACGATCACGAGCTCGAGGCCATGCTCGCGCTTTAGACGACGGCACCGGGCCCGTAGCTCGGTGGGCGTCAGCGCCGCCGAGTCGTCAAGAAAGATCTTTGCCTCGTTCAGCATCCCAAGCGCGGATGTCAACCGGGACCAGTCCTCGTCTTCAAGCTTGCCGGTGCGCACCTTATGTTGATCGATACGCGCGAGCGACGACATCATTCGCATCGTCAGCTGTTCCGAAGGCATTTCCATGCTGAACACCGCGACGGGCAAGCTCGCACCGAGGGCGGCGTTCTCCACGATGTTCATCGCGAAAGCCGTCTTACCCATCGACGGCCGGCCAGCGATGACGACGAGGTCCCCAGGTTGCAACCCCGAAGTGCGCGCATCCAGGTCGGTAAACCCAGTTGCCACACCCGTCACATCACTGTCTTGGTGATACAACGTGTCGATGCGCTTCATCACCTCGACGAGCACATCTTTGATCGGCTGGAACCCGGCCGCAGCGCGGCTGCGCTGATCGGACAAGCTGTAGACGAGCTGTTCAGCGTGGTCGAGGAGCGACGGCGCGTCCAAGCCATCGTTATTGAACCCGCTGTTGGCAATCTCGTTGCCAGTCCGAATCAAGTCGCGCATGACACCGCGCTCGCGCACGATATTCGCGTACGCGGCGATGTTCGCCGCGCTGGGCGTATTCTTTGCCAGCTCACTGAGGTAGGCGAGCCCGCCGACGCGCTCAAGCTCCCCGTTTCTATCAAGCCACTCGGACAACGTCACGACATCGAATGGATCACTCAGATCAGCGAGCGCAGCGATCGCCCGGTAGATGAGCTGGTGGTCGTGGCGATAGAAGTCCGGCTCTTGGACGAGGTCGGCCACTTGGTCCCAAGCGGCGTTGTCAAGCATGAGACCGCCGAGCACGGATTGCTCCGCCTCGAGGGAATGAGGCGGGATGCGAAGCTGGAGCTCGGCCGTCTCAGCCATCCGGCGCTTATACCTCCTCGAGATCGTCCTCTACGGACTCGGCTGCTGCCTCATCGGTCTCGGTATCGCGGTCCCCGTCAAGGTCCCGCTCGAGGTCCTCGTCATCCTCGTCCTCACCGCCTTCCGTTGCGACGACCAGGGCAATCACCGCATCGACGTCAGGGTGCACACGCACCCGGATCTCGTACTGACCCGTTTGGCGGATGGGGCCTTCCGGTAGACGAACCTCGCTGCGCTTGACTTCGCCACCTGCCTCGCGAAGCGCATCCGACACGTCGGCGGCTGTCACCGAGCCGAACAAACGTCCGTGGTTCGCCTTGCGTTCGATGCGCAGCGATATGGCCTCAAGCTGTTTCGCACGACCTTCGGCCCCGGTGACCTCGGCCGCCGCCGCTGCCTCCAGGTCCACGCGGCGAGATTCGAACACTGCGATGTTCGCGTCCGTCGCCGGCAGCGCCTTGCCTTGAGGAACAAGCATATTTCTCGCGTAGCCGGGCTTGACGTACACCCGATCGCCCAGGCCGCCCAAATTCTGGATCTTCTCCAGCAAGATCACTTCCATGACTTACCTCCTAGGTAATCCGATTATGCACCCGCTGGCGGAATCCCACCCAGCTGTCACTTAAGCCGACCATGGCAAGCCCGAGCACCACGAATGAGCTGAGCGGTGTTACCAGCAATGCGAGATACAGCAACACCAACCAACCTCTTGCCGCGCCGAGCAGCTTCACAACGCCGTGCACGATCGCAAGGCCCTGCACCATAAATAGCAGGAGCATCACAATCGCAATCTCCACCGCAACTTCTTTCGCCCCGCCACTCGTCACTATGAGTACGATCGCAGCGAGGCCAGTGGCTTGCGCAAATCGCCGCGGTAATGCGAAAGAGCGGAATTCCTCTCCGAATCCGCCTGGATTGTCTAGCAACGCGTGGGCCCATCGTGCGAGAAACAAGGTCAGCACAACCACCAAAAGAAACGCTGACGCCACGATTCCGGTCATATAGGGGGCGATGCCTTCCAAGAACCGAAGCAGCTCGGGCAGGACATCCTGGCCGCCCGGGCTCGCCCCTGGGATCGCCTCGGGAGCAACCAACCACGCTTCCCATCGCACCATCCACCAACGTGTCGCATCCTCCACAACTAGCCGAAACAGCAGGACCAGGACGCCGGCTGTTGCACCTGCGACCGCCAGTACCCACCCGGGCGATCTGCTCATTCGCAAGCCCGACGACATGAGCCACGCAGGCACCCAAAGCGTGAGCGCAAGGACCATTGCCGGCACCGGTGAACCGCTCACGCCCCAAACGATCGCGGTCGTTCCCGCGAGGGCCCCGAGGAGTACATAAAGCCCCTCTTGCAACCCGTGACGCAGTGTTACCAAACCCACGAAGGCCCCGGACACGCAGCCTAGGAACAAGCTGAGCGGGGAGAGCAGCGCAAGCGCCGCGGTGAACGCGGTCCACGCCATCACGTGGATCCGCCCCGACATGATCCGCGTCAGGAAAGCCTGCACCGGATGTCACTTCTCAGCTCGGACGCCGGCGCCCCGGCCTCCGAGCGCGCTACTCGTGCGCGTCGCTATAAGGCAAGAGCGCTAGATATCTTGCGCGCTTAACCGCCCGTGCGAGCTGTCGCTGGTATCGTGCGCTCGTCCCCGTAATCCGGCTCGGAACAATCTTGCCGGTTTCAGTGACATACGCCTTGAGGGTGTTGAGATCCTTGTAGTCAATCTCCTTAACCCCCTCTACCGTAAACCGGCAGTAACGCCGCCGGCGAAAGAACCGTGCCATTTGCCGTCTCCCTACGCTTCCGCGGTCTCAGCCGTTGCCACCGTTGCCGTTGCCGACGTCTCAGCGGCGCCCTCACTCGGTGTTTCAGCAGGAGGCTCTGCGCGCTCTCGGGCGCGGGGACGGTCACCGTCATGACGGCGACGGTCACCGCGATCTTCGCGTTCATCTTTTTGCTTTGCCATCGGCGAGGCGTCGGTCTCGGACTCGGCGCGCCCGATCACCAGGTTACGAATGACGGCATCATTGAACCGGAACGCGCTTGCCAGCTCGTCAAGCGCAGGCTGCGTACACTCAACGTTCATGAGCACGTAATGGGCCTTGTGTACTTTAGAAATGGGGTAGGCGAGTTGTCGGCGGCCCCAGTCTTCCAAGCGGTGAATAGACCCGCCGTCCCCTTCGATCATCGCACGATAGCGCTCGATCATCGCGGGCACCTGCTCGCTCTGGTCAGGGTGGACCAGAAACACGATCTCGTAGTGCTTCATGTTGCTCCCTACGGTTTGCGCGACCGGGCTCGTCGACCCGGATGGACAAGCTGCGACAACCACGGCGCAGCAAGGAGGGTCCGCTCGTATCGAGCGGGCCGCGAAGTCTACGTTATCGCCCAGGTTGGGTCAAAGCGCGGCCCCGCTCACAATGGCTCGGAGCGAGACCCGCCACCAAAGCAGCCACGCTGGCGAATCGCTTCGAACAGAAGCACGCCAGCGGCGACGGAGACGTTGAGGCTCTCGAGCATGCCCGGCATGGGAATACGAACTAAAGCATCGCATTTCTCGGCCGTAAGACGCCGAAGTCCGCGGCTCTCTCCACCAAGCACGAAAGCGGTGGGTTCACACAAATCGACGTCATAGAGCGTGCGCTTCGCATCGGCCACTGCTCCCACCAGCCGAACGCCGTCAGCGGCCAGCCGTTCAAGCGTGCGAGCCAAGTTTGGTACGTCGAAGCACGGCACGAGCTCGCTTGCGCCGCTCGCGACCTTCTTTACGGTCGCATTGACGGGGGCGGACCGACGTTGTGGGATGATCAACCCATGCGCACCGGCCGCACCGGCGCTTCGCCAACAAGCCCCTAGGTTATGCGGGTCTTGCACCCCGTCGAGCGCGAGTAACAACGTGCGTGTTCCCTCCGCGTGGTGCTGTGAGATGAGCGCACCCAGTTGCTCGACGCCGGTGCTCACCTTGATCACGTGGGACCGCAAGCTTGCAACGACACCTTGATGCTTGCCGCCCCGGGCGAGCAAACCGATCTCCTCGAGGGGGAGTTCAATCACTTCGATACGATGTGGCAAAGCCAATGCCACTAGGGTGGCAATGCGCCCGTCTCGCCGGGTGGAAGCGACGTAGAGTGCGGCTACGTCTGCTGGGCGTCGCCGCAGGAGAATGCGAACCGCATGAATACCGAAGACCGTATCTTGCATACGAGAATGCTTACCTTCGCCGGGCTGCCTTTCGGCGCCCCGCCCGCGAAGGGCTCGACTTTCGGTGGGCCGACCGCTTCTGTGGCCGCTTTCCATCACGCCGGTCGAGTTCGAAGTCGATCCTTCGCTCGGCGATATCCACGTGTGCAACGCGTACCGTGACTGCATCGGCTAGTCGAAAAGTGCGGCCGCTTTGCTCACCCGTCAGTCGATGACGAATGGGGTCAAACTGGAAATAGTCGTCCCCCAACGCGCTGACGTGCACCAAACCGTCGACCAGCACCTCGTCGAGTGCCACGAAGACACCGAATGACGTTACCCCACTCACGATGCCCGAGAAACGTTCTCCAAGCCGTGACGCCATGTATTGACACTTCAAACTCGCGCAGGCGGCCCTAACCGCTTCCTCCGCCCGGCGCTCAGCCATCGACGTGTACTCGCCAAGACCACCCATGTCCTCGTGGGTATAGGGCGCAACGTCCTGGGATGCACCGCGAAGCTGCCAGCGTATCGCTCGGTGTAAGGCCAGATCGGGATACCGTCGAATCGGGGAGGTGAAATGCGCATACGTAGTCAGCGCGAGCCCAAAATGCCCGATGTTCTTAGGCTGATACCGCGCTTGTGCCAGCGAGCGCAAGATGAGCGTTTGCACGAGCTCACGAGCCCCAGGGTCCGAGGCTTGCTCGAGCACCTGCGCAAAGTCGCCCGGGGTCGTACGTTCCCCTGGCGAAAAGTGGATCCCGAGTTCATTCAGAGACCAGCTGAGCTCCGCAGCCTTCTCTTCGCTAGGGCCTGGATGAATACGGTAGAGCGCGGGCAGCCGGTGGCGCTCGGCAAATCGGGCGGCGCACACATTAGCGGCGATCATGCATTCCTCGATGATCTCGTGCGCAGTGTTGCGCCGCACGGCTTCGATGCGGACGACCTCATTGCTGCCGGGCGCGAAGACGATGTAGGGCTCTGCGGTATCGAGCTCCAACGCCCCTCGCCGGACCCGAGCTCGCTTCAAGACCCGGTACATCGAGAAAAGGTCGTCGAGGTGCGGTGTGAGCTCGCCAAGCCCCTCGAGAACCTCGGGATCGCGCGCCACTACGCCTTGCGCCACCTCGTCATACGTCAAACGCGCGGCAGAGCGAATTACCGCTTCGACAAACGTGGATCTTACGATGCGCCCATTGGCCGATATCCGCATGCGGCACGCAAGCACAAGCCGCTCAACGCCCGGATTGAGCGAACATACGCCATTGGACAGGCGCTCAGGCAGCATCGGAATGACCCGACCGGGGAAGTAAACCGACGTTCCCCGATTGCGGGCCTCCCTATCGAGCGGGGAGTCCTGCCCGACGTAGTGAGACACATCGGCGATCGCCACGAAAAGCTGCCACCCTTCACCGTCAGGCCGGCAATACACCGCGTCGTCAAAGTCCTTGGCATCGGCGCCATCGATTGTGACGAAAGGCAGATCCGTCAGGTCCACCCGTCCTTTTGTGTCCGCCGGAGTCGGATGCAGCGGTGCCTGCGCCGCCGCGGAGATGACCGGTGCTGGCCACTCATCGGGAATTCCATGCGAACGAAGCGCGATCTCAATTTCCAATCCGGGCTCGAGATGGTCCCCAAGGATCTCCACGATTCGCCCGATAGGAGGCGCGTGGTCCGCAGGTGGCTGCGTCACCTCAGTGACAACAATGTCGCCCTCTCGTGCCCCCCCGAGATCGCGATCGGGCACCGTGACGTCGTGATGCAGCCGACGATCATCGGGGACGACAACCGCCGCGCCACGATGAAAAAAGAGCCGTCCGACGATACGATTATTCCGCCGCTCGAGGATCTCAACCAGGGCACCTTCGGCCCGACCTTGCCGATCGACGCGCTTCAAGCGAACGAGCACGCGGTCTCCGTGCATCAACGTGCGCATCTCCCGCGGTGCCAGAAACAAGTCACCACCGCCTCGCTCGGGCACCACGAAACCGTACCCATCTCGGTGGGCAACCACTTTTCCGGTAATCCGATCCAAACGTTCGACGGGCGCGTAAGCGCCCTTTCGATTGCGTAGTACATGCCCTTCGGAACGCATGGCGGCAAGACGAGCGGAGAGCACATCGAGCGCTTGCGCCGAGGCTGCGCCAAGATAGGTTGCAAGATCGTCCATCGATGCCGGCCGGCCCAAACGGGTCAGGGCTGCGATCACAGCTTCCCGAGACAAGTCGAGACCCCGGCCGGGCGCAGGGCTGGCATCGGCCCCGCCACCCGATCTCGCTCGCGAGTTGCGAACCGAGCTCCGCTTGTTTGGCTTATCTCGATCTCTACGGCGGTCGTTTGACATCAATCCTGCTCGACGGGTACATTCGCGCCCCCAAAACGGCGGTCCCGGACCGTCGTTACCGCATGCCGAGGTGGCGGAATTGGTAGACGCGCTAGCTTCAGGTGCTAGTGCCCTTATGGGTGTGCCGGTTCGAGTCCGGCCCTCGGCACCAACCCCCCTGTTCTTGCATGTTTCAGCGCGCTACCGACGTTTGACATGCTGCCTCTGGCGTAGGCTGTACATCCCGCAGCCCAGAAGCACGGCTACTATATATAAGTAACATCACGGGTACATCCGTAAGCCGAGCGCACCGACCCGCTGAACCTGGCAACATGGCGCACGCAGTGTTGCACCACCTCAGCGACCGTGACCTCGCACCGAGCGCGGGGTAGCAGGGATCTAGGTTTCGGGAAGCTCCATCCCGCGCGCTAGTGCCGGACGGGCCATCAATGTGCCGTACCATCGCTTTACGTTCTGGTACTCGTCCAAGTCTACCTGCTGCCAGTCGAAACGCGACACCCAAGGCAACGTCGCGAAATCGGCAATCGACACATCACCCGCCAGGTATTCACGGCCCTCGAGCCGGCTGTCCAACACCGCATACAAGCGGCGGCATTCGTTGCCATAGCGCTCTATGCCGTACGGCACCTTTTCTTTCGCGGCCCGCAAGAAATGATGCACCTGTCCGAAAATGGGTCCAATCCCACCCATTTGAAACATGAGCCACTGAATGACCTCGTAGCGCGCACTCATCGTCGAAGGCATGAACTGTCCGGTCTTCTCCGCGAGGTACATCAAGATTGCCCCTGATTCGAATAGCGTATAAGGGGCTCCCTCCGGGCCATCGTGATCGATCATCGCGGGGATCTTGCTGTTCGGATTGATGGCAATGAACTCCGCGGCGAACTGTTCATCCGCACCGATATTGATCGGGTGCAGCTTATACTCGAGGCCGCACTCCTCGAGCATGATGGTCGCCTTACGTCCGTTGGACGTCTTCCAGGTATAGAGATCGATCATTGTTGCTTCCTTGGCTAAAGCGCCTCGGGGCGCAGGGTTACAGGCCACTCAATGGCGTCGGCGCTACTCGCTCGGGGCCGCGGCGGAGCCTGCCCCGGAAGCGGCTATCGTGGCTCTACGTAAGCTCCGTGCTTTGCGCTGCAAACGCCGCCAATATGCCAGCCGAGAGCGCTCCCGGCATCTTCGTGGCGATGTTTGCGCAAACCATAATTGAACGGCGGTATCGGGCGTATCGATCAACGGGCTCGGTTTGCCGCGAGCCTGAGCACCACGGACTAAATAAAGCGCATCGCCGAACCGACCGGGCTTGGGCTTCGCGAACGGCCAGCATCCCCCAAGTCCGAACCGCTCTGGATTCTCGCGGCAGTCTATGGCAACGAGCTTGCCCGAACAAACGCTGTTTCATAGGGACTCCACGATCTCGTCGAGGACCTCACTGGAACGGGGAAGAATCTCCTCGCCTGCCGCACAAAGGGCATCGACAACCCACGTTGTCAGCCGCTTGAGCTGGGGCAGCGATCCCACCACTGGGCGGCACGACCAGCTCACGAGCAAATCCTCCTTCGAGCCGTCTTCTTCCAGGAATCTGTTGAAGCGCTCTTCAGAGAACGCACACGTCATGACGGTCGGGCAGGCACGCTCGCACTGCGCAAGTTCCGACCCGTCACGAGTGCCATCTCACCCATAAAATGCCGGGCTTTCTGAGTAAAGTCCGACGCACCGCCCAGCACCTCAACTCCGAACTTTACCCGTCCCGAGGGTGCGTGAGGCGGCTCGACCTTGGCGCCATTGTTAAAGTCGACCGCGACGTTCCCCCTCCTGTCGTGAGCCAAAAATGCTCCCACCGTAGTCTTCAATAGCATCGCCGTACGTTTTCACGACACGGTGTTCGAACGCCCGCACCTCAAAGAGCCAAGACATGGAGCGAACGGCACCGGCGGCATCCTTGAGCGCAAAGCAGACTGCGCTGTTGTACCACCGTTCCTTTAGCGGCTTATCGGTGTCTGTTGCTTCGAGCGATTCGAACGTGGGACCGAGTAGCCTCTGCAACACGAGCGAGATCGGCTCGGGTTCACCGATGATCTCCAGACGCCGGTTCGCTGCGAGCCCGCTGTCGGTGAAGAGGAACTAGTAGGGGAGAAAGTCCAAGTTGTTCGGCAAACTGCCGGACCGCTCGCTAACGTCTGGCAACGCAAACACCCCGGGCGGCGGTTGGTAAAGTGCTTTCAGGAGACTGACCGAACAGCACTGCGGAGGCTTCGAGCGTGGCGGCCTAGCAACCTGGCATTGCCTGCATCATGCCGATTGAGAGTTTTTCCCCCTCCCGCACCGATGCTCGACTACCGAACGGTTTCGCACTGAAGTTTTTGCTCAACGGCGAGCGTGTCCTTGCCTTTCAATCTGCCTTTTTTACCCGCCACGAAATACGAATGGCTTCACTGTTCAGGGCCCTCAGACAGGAGCAAAGGCGCGACACCGCGGCGACGGCGTATCCACTGCACGAGATGAGACAAACCTGGCGAGCGCAACAATGCGAGCTCAAGGCGGCGCTTGAAGGGAAACTCCAACAATGCCAACGCCACGAGTAGGGTCAGCAGGCCTTGCCCGGGTAAGAACAACATTGCAATACCAGCGACGAGAAGCACACCTCCAAGAACATTCCTCACAACGCCGAGCATTAACCGTTGCCACCGGGGCCGGACCGAATCCTCCGCAGTCTTGGCCCGCACGTAGTAATTCGCAGGAATGCGTACGATGAGAATGGGGATCAGCACGGCGGAAACTACGAGCGTGAGCAGAGAGCCCCCTCCGAGCGCCCATAAGATCCATCCGTGCTCCGCAAGCGCCGCTTGGACACCATCGACCCATGCGTTCATCCCCGGGCCCTCATGGCACCGACGCTCGCCACGATTGAATTGAATTCGGCAACCGTGCTAAATACGCGGCTTTTCACGAGCGCCGATCCACCGGCGCCCGGCTCGACCGAGGGGCGGGAGAAGTGATGAGCGTGGACCTCAAGAATCGACACTTCCTTGACTTAACCGACTTTAATCATCGTGAGCTTCAATATCTCATCGACCTTGCACGGCGCCTAAAGGCAGAGAAGCGCGCCCGCACGGACAGGCCCCAGCTCGAAGGCAAGAATATCGCCCTCATCTTCGAAAAGCTCTCGACGAGAACACGCTCGGCATTCGAGGTAGCGGCATACGATCAAGGAGCGCACGTCACCTACATTGGTTCCACCGGCTCCCACTTGGGCGAAAAAGAAACGATGAAGGATACCGCCCGCGTCCTCGGACGAATGTACGACGGCATCGAATATCGTGGACAGGCGCAAAAGACGGTCGAAGAGATGGCCGCATATGCAGGGATCCCCGTGTGGAACGGCCTCACCGATGCGTGTCATCCAACGCAAGTGCTAGCGGACCTGATGACGATGACGGAGCACTGCGCTCGGCCGTTCGAGCAAATGAAGCTCTGCTTCTTGGGCGACACCCAGAACAATACCTGCGATTCGCTGATGCTCGGGGCCGTGAAGATGGGCATGGACATCAGACTCGCCGGACCCAGGGAACATTGGCCCAACGAAGAGAGGCGCTCCCTGGCAACATCGCTAGCGCAAACAAGCGGCGGAAAGATTCTAGTGACGGAGTCCACCGAAGAGGCAGTGGCCGACTGTGACTTCGTCTACACCGATGTGTGGGTGTCGCTCGGTGAGCCTGACTCCGCCTGGGCCAAACGCATCCCAATGATGTTGCCCTATCAAGTTAACATGGAGCTAATGGGGGCTACCGGCAAACCCAGCACCAAATTCATGCACTGCCTGCCCGCGTTTCACAACGCCGAGACCGAAGTCGGGCGACTCATCCAAGAGCGCTTCGGGATCGACGCAATGGAGGTCACCGACGAGGTCTTCGAATCCGAATGCTCCGTGGTCTTCGACCAGGCCGAGAACCGAATGCATTCGATCAAGGCACTCTTGGTTGCGACGCTAGCTGACTAGCCAGTGATGCGATCGCCCCTAATTCCCGAGTAACCCCTTTAGCGCGCCGCCGAGTTTTTTCACGGCGCTGCCAGCCTCTTCTTCCGACTGCTGCCCAGTGTTCCCAGTGTTCCCAGTGTTCCCAGTGTTCCCAGTGTTCCCAGTGTTCCCACCGCTCTGGCCGCCTGCCCGTCCCAAGGCGCCGCCGATCACACCGCCGAGCTTACCTTGGACGGCCCTCGTTGCCTTCCTAGTGATCGCCTTTTTCTGCCCGGCCACCAGATTCGCCGCCTTCGACTTTGCGAAAGCGGCCGCTAAGGCCTCAACGTCGAGCCCGTAGCTCGGCTCGGCGAAGCTACCGGTCACCCGAATGGGTATGTCGATGCCCGCCAGATCCTCGAGCCCGTTACCCCCTTGGCCCACGCTCGAGGCGACCACGGAGGTGACCAATCGATAATCGATGGATTCGTCGGCGATATGAGCTTGCCCTTTCCCTGCCAGACGCAAAAACGGCGATTTAGCGGCCAAGTCAGTATTGGTGGCAAGTCCGTTCTTCACGTTGATTGTGCCGCCCAGCGATGTGAAGTCCGTCTTATCGGGACCGGATGCCCCGGGCCGTCCACCCGTAAGCTTCGCTTTCGCATCTCGAATCATCTGATTGATATTGACGCCCTTTACGGCACCGTTCGTAAAATCGAAACGCACACGCCCATTTAGCGTTTTCTTCATCTCCGGGACCGCCCGACCGCGCGCGGTTAGCCTCACCGTCACCGCTGCCGTACCAGTCAAACGGTCGACTCCCTGCAGATCGTTGAGCAAAGGACCAGCCTGCACGTCCTTGAGGCTCTCGGATATCGACACGGCGGGCACCGCCCCGCGTGCATCCAAAGCGATATCGCCGGCATACACCCCCTCGTAAAGCTTCGCGCCGAGTGGTTTGAGCCGCACCAAACCGTCCTTCGCATTGATCGTCGCAATGACATCGGCAAGCCGGAGGTTGCTCACCTTGAGCGCTCCGATCCTCGCCGTGCCCACCACATCGAAGCCCCGCAGGGTCTCCGAGGGGATCTCAAACCCAGCCGACGCAGCCGCTCCCGGGGTTGCAACACCTTCCTTCGCACTTGCTGGCGGCAGGTAACGATCCGCATCGATGCGATCTAGCATCAGGTCAAAACGAATCGCCGAACGGGCAAAGCTCACAATGTCCAGGCTGCCGGTCAACGCGCTCTGGTCGAGCGCCAGCGTCAGAGAGGAAATAGCAGCTTTCTCGGTCGTACCTTTCACCTCAAATAGTCCCGCTGCTTTCCGCAGCGCTTTGGGATCAGCGGTCTCAATTCCGGGAAGTCCCAATGAGACAAGCAACGCTTTAGGGTCGAATTGAGACAACTCGAACTTCCCCTCATAGGTCGGCGCGCCAGCAAGCCCGGCCACCGAAACGGTTCCGTTCAACGCTAGGTCCCCGACGGTGAGTTTGAACTCGCGCAAGTGTGCACGGTCGTTGCCAAGATCGGCTGTTACCGAGGCATTGAGCGATGCAGCGAGCACACCGTTGGGAAACCGGTCGCCTTTCAAGTCAACACTCAGCGCAAGGCCGCTCAGCTCATGGACTTTCGACGACACATTTGCCGCCAACGTACCGTCTAAGGTGATCCGCCCCGAGATCGCCGGCTTTCCGCCGGCGACGTCAAAGGCAAGCGCCAGCGTTACCGGCTCGCCCAGAGCAACTGCACCCGTACTTGCAGAGAGATTCGAGACCGCGTAGCGCTGACCCGAGAGTGCATCAGCCCAGGTCAAATTGGCACCCTGTACGTCCAATCCGCCCAGCGCGAATGCAGCAAGACCAGGACCGCCCTCATCTTGCGAGGCCACGGTAGCGCTGTCTCGAGCACCCGCGCCGGCAAGGTCATCGAAGTTCGTGGAGCCGTCGCGTTTACGCTCCAAGTTGAGCACCAGACCATGCACGGTGACGGTATCCATCTCGACGCGCCGACTCAGCAAGGGCAAGAGCTTCAATCGGACCACCACCTTCTCGGTGCGGGCGAAGCTGGCAGCCTGAAACCCCGGCGCGTTACCGAGCTCGAGCACACCAAGCTCGGCACCCAGCCACGGAAAGACCGTTAGCGCGATATCTCCCTCGATCTTGAGGTCCCTCCCAGTGTGCTCCTTCACCAGCGCCGCGAGTTCCGCCTTGTGCTCATTCGGGTCGAAAAGTAGCGGCAAGAGCACCGCTGCCGCGGCGAGTAGGACGACAACCACGGCAATCGCCGCGCCGACGATCTTCAGCAACGCTTTCACCGGGAGGGCTCCTCCATTGACCGGGTGCCAAAGCGTAGCAGAATTAACTTCTTGGGAATGTAAATTGTGGGCGACCGCACACTTACGCATCGCCAGAAGTGTTAGGCTGGAAATATCGAAAATGTAAGTCGAACTGTCATCCGCTGGAACTTGCGACAGTTGCCGGTCCGCAACCACGTAGGTGCGGCCGATTCTTTGAGGTACTCACTATGAAAGTGCTATCGACATTTGCCGTAGCAACCTTCGTCTTCCTCGCAGGTTGCCAATCCACCGGTCCCCGCGAATCAGCTGGCGGGTTGCTCGGGGCGGCGGCCGGCGGTTTGATCGGCGCACAATTCGGAAGCGGTAAAGGCAAGGTCGCCGCTGCCGTGGTGGGGGCGCTTGCTGGGTCCGCGCTCGGCGGAAAGATCGGTCGCCAGTTGGACGGGGAAGACCGTCAGCGCCAGGCCACCGCAACGGAGCGCGCATTGGAAACACACCGCACCGGCGAATCGCTACCCTGGAAAAACGAGCAGTCTGGAAACTACGGCACTGTGACGCCGGAGCGTACGTGGCAGCGCGCCGACGGCGCCTACTGCCGGGAGTTCACACAGCAAGTAACAGTCGCTGGACAAGCGGAGACGGCATACGGAACTGCGTGCCGCCAGCCTGACGGTTCGTGGAAAATCGTCAGCTGAGCGCCGCGCGATCTTACTGCGGCTCGGCCGCCTCTGTGCCCGACGCTAGAGGGAAGCCCGAGGATCCCAAGCTAGAACAAGGTGTTTCGTACAATCGTCTCCTCACGCTCGGGACCCGTGGAGATTAGGTCGATAGGTGTTTCCGTGAGCTCCTCTATCCGGCGCAAGTAGGCCCGCGCATTGTCGGGTAATGCCGTCTCATCACGCAGGCCGACAGTCGAAGAAGACCACCCCGGCATATCCTCGTAGACCGGCTCACACTGGGCGTACGCCTCGGCCCCCATTGGCAGCGAGATCACCGGTTGGCCTCCGCTGATGTAGCCTGTGCATAACCGAACCGTTTCCAAACCATCGAGCACATCGAGCTTGGTAACGCAAATGCCGTCTACGCCACTGAGTTGCAACGACTTGCGCAAGGCAACCGTATCAATCCACCCGCAACGGCGCGGACGGCCAGTCGTCGAGCCAAACTCATGCCCGCGCTCAGCCAAGCGCTGTCCGATCGCAGACTGAAGTTCAGTGGGAAAAGGGCCCGAGCCTACCCGTGTCGCGTACGCTTTGGTGATGCCGAGCACGTAGTCGATGCGCGTCGGACCAGAGCCGCTTCCCACGGCCGCACCGCCCGCGGTCGTATTCGACGACGTGACGTAAGGGTACGTTCCGTGGTCGACATCGAGCAAGGTACCCTGAGCGCCCTCAAACAGCACGTTCTCTCCCGCCGTTTGCGCGGCGAAGATGCGCGCGGAAACGTCGTCGATCAGCGGCTCTATGTGAGGGCGGCACACCATCGCTTGCTCGAACACGGTATCGGCGCAAACGGCGTCACTCTTGTAGTACTGCGTTAGCACGAAATTGTGCAAATCCAAGACCTCTTCGAGCTTTTCCCGAAAGCGGTCAGGGTAAAGTAAATCGCCAACACGCAAAGCTCGGCGAGCCACCTTGTCTTCATAAGCGGGGCCGATGCCGCGTCCCGTTGTCCCGATCGCCTTGTCGCCGCGGGCACGCTCCCTCGCCTGGTCGAGAGCAACGTGATAATCCAGGATCAGCGGGCACGCTTCGGAAATCCGCAGCCGCTGGCGGACCGGCACTCCCCGTTGTTCGAGCATGCCGATCTCCTCGACAAGCGCGGTGGGCGACAGCACGACACCGTTGCCGATCAAACACTGCACACCTTCGCGCAAGATACCCGAGGGAATAAGATGCAATACGGTCTTCTGGCTGCCGATCACTAACGTGTGGCCCGCGTTGTGCCCCCCTTGGAAACGTACGACCGCCGACGCATTTCGCGTCAGCAAATCGACGATCTTTCCCTTGCCTTCGTCGCCCCATTGGGTCCCGATAACGATGACGGATCTGCCCATTACGCTTCTACTCGTTGAGTTCCAAGGGCACCACAGCCCACCCATTCCCGTCCTTGAGCAAGCGGCGATCGCAGTTCAACTGATATGCGGTCCCTGCTTGGCCAGGAAGCTCTTCCACCACGCGCTCACCGGACCGCCGGAGCTGCTTTACCGCCTCAGCGAGCCCCGACGCTTCCGAGACCGGGGCAAATATGGCACCTCTGTCGGTGCTGCCTTGCGTCGTCGCGGCAAGCGCCGTCAACAAGCGCAAGTCGGCACTGAAACCCGTGGCCGGTCGCGGCCGCCCAAACAGCTCATCAGTCTGGTCGTATCTGCCGCCCCGGGCAACTTCGGTGCCCACCCCCGGGACGAACGCCGCGAAAACGGGGCCACCGTGATAGCTGTACCCCCGCAGCTCGCCGAGGTCGAAATGTAGTGGCACGTCCGGACAACGGGCGGAAAAGACGTCGGACAGTCGTACCAGCTCGTCGAGCGCCTGGTCGAGGGCGGGCGATGCATTGGCGAAAGCACTGCGCGCGTGGCCAAGCACGTTTTTGTCCCCGTTGAGGGCCGCCAACTCAGTCATCCACTCCACTGCGCGGGCCTCATCGGGCTGCGTGGCGAGCGCAAGGGCAATCTCATCGGGTGCCTTGCGCTGAAGCGCGTCAAACACCCGGTCAGATACCGCAGCATCCAAACCGAGCGCCGCAACGAGTGCCCGGTAAACGCCGAAGTGGCCGATGTCGAGATGTACATCCGGTATGCCCACTTCTTCGAGGACCGCCACCATGAGCGCCATGACTTCAACATCGCTCGCAACGCCCGCATGGCCATAGAGCTCAGCCCCGAGCTGCAACGGTGTGCGCGACCCGAAAAACGGCTCCGGTCGCGCGTGAAGCACAGTCCCCAGGTAACATAGCCGCACCGGCCTTTCAGCCGTGTCGCCTTTCAAACTGTCCTGGTGTAATGCATCGATGCGGGCCACTTGAGGCGTCATGTCCGCACGAATACCCATCAGGCGCCCCGACTCCTGATCGATGACCTTAAATGTCTGGATGTCTAAAGGTGCACCGGGCCCGCTCAGCAATGACTCGAGGTATTCCAAGAACGGAGGCATCACGAGTTCGTAGCCCCAAGTATGAAATAAGTCGAGCAGCCCCCGCCGCATCATCTCGAGCCGACGCGCATGCGGCGGCAGGAGTTCGTCTACCCCCGGCGGCAACAGCCACCGTTCGTCACGTAATGCTCGCGGACGCATCCTGAGCTATCGCACGATTTTCAAGAGCACCACGCCGATCACCATTGACGTTAGCCCGATAAGCCGCAGCGTCCCATCGTTCATCTCCGAGAGCGCCAACAAAGCGCGTCGCACCCCGCCTGGATTGACGAACGGCATGACGCCCTCGACGACTAGCAAAAGCGCAACCGCAGTCAGCAGCTCCGTCCACATGGGTAGCTACCCGCATCAAGCGTCAGTGCAACGGGCTTTCAGTGGTTTGCTTACCGACCGCCATGGGGGTCCTTGAAGTAGCGCAGGTAGTCGGAGTCAGGCTGCAGAAGTAGCACGTCCGACTTATCTTTGAACGTCGAGCGATATGCCTGCAAGCTCCGGTACAAGGCATAGAACTCCTGGTCGGCGTTGTATGCCTTTGCATAGATGTCGGCGGCGACCGCATCGCCCTCACCGCGGGCCCGTTGGCCGTCCCGGGCCGCGTTTGCGAGAATGACCTCCCGCTCGCGCTCGGCCACGGCCCGAATCTTCTTCGCCTCCTCTTCACCGCGGGAGCGGAACTGCTGAGCCACTTCCTTGCGCTCGGCCGCCATGCGGCGATAGACGGAGCTTGAGACATCGTCCGGCAAGTCGATGCGCTTGACCCGCACATCGATAACTCGGATCCCGAGATCGCGGGCCTGCTTATCGAGCGATTGTGTGAGCTGCGTCATGATCTCCGAGCGTTCTCCCGCAACGACCTCTGCAATCGTTCGCTTACCGAAAGCGTCCTTGAGGTCCTTCTGGTTGATCGCATGGAGCAGTTGCCCGGCCCGCCTGGCGTTGCCTCCGGTAGAGGTGAAGTAGCGCTCGACGTCATCTATCTGCCACTTGACGAAAGAATCGACCTTCACGTTCTTCTTCTCGCTCGTCAGATAGAGCTCGGGCGCGGCATCCAAGGTTAGTATTCGGGCGTCGAATTTCCGCACGTCCTGCACGATCGGCACCTTCCAATGCAAGCCCGGCTCGTAGTTCGCCTCGACGATCAGTCCCAGCTGAAAGCGAAGGGCCTTCTCTCGCTCATCGACGGTGAAGACGGCGAAATACAGGATGGCGACCGCCACCACTACCACAATTCCGATAATCTTTGCTTGACTCATTATCGGTCCCTCCCTCGGCCGTTCCGGGAACGAGAGCTGTCGAAGGTAGCCCGGCTCGGTGCATTTTCTTCAAAGCTGCGCCGCGCGTTTGACTCAGACGACTTGGACTCCGACGGCGGGGCGAGCAGCTTGTCGAGTGGGAGATAGACCAAGTTGTTCCCCCCTTCGAGATCAACCAGCACCTTGCTCGTGTTCGCCATTACCGATTCCACCGTATCGAGGTACAGGCGTTGCCGGGTCACCTCGGGCGCCTTTTGGTACTCAGTCAGAATAGAGGTGAACCGCTCCGATTCACCCGTGGCAATACTGACCACGCGTTGCCTGTACGCCTCCGCGCGCTCTACGACCGCGTTCGCCTCACCGCGTGCTTTCGGCAATATGTCGGCCGCAAACGCACGGGCCTCGTTCTTGACGCGTTCTTCGTCCTCACGCGCGCGAACAGCATCAGCGAATGCTTCTTGCACCTCTTGGGGCGGCTGAGCAGATTGCATGTTGACGGTGGTAACGAGCAAACCAGCTTTGTATCGGTCCAAGATCGCCTGAGTCAACTCCTTTACCTTCGAAGCGACGTCGCTGCGCCCTCCGGTCAGCACGAAATCCATTCCGCTCTTGCCCACCACCTCACGCACCGCGCTCTCCGTCGCATCGCGCAAGGTGGTATCCGCATCGCGGATCTCGAATAGGTAATTGCGGGCATCCTTGATTCGGTATTGCACCGCGAATTGAATGTCGATGATGTTCTCATCACGCGTCAGCATGAGTGACTCGTTCTTGACCGTCTGGTTTCCCGCGTCGCTGCGAAACCCGATCTCGGCCCGCCGGATCTGCTCCACGTTGACATTTTCAACCCGGTCGATCAGATAAGGTGCCCAGTGCGGTCCCGGCTCCGTGGTCTGGTGGTACTTCCCAAAACGGAGGACAACCCCCTCTTCGGCAGGCTCGACGATATAAATTCCCGCAAGGGCCCACGCGATCACTATCACTATCAGGATAGCCGCAATCCCGGTGCTGCCGATCGATTGCAAAGGTGAGCCGCCGGAGCCGCCGCCGCCGCCACTGCCGCTCCCACCCCCGGAGCGTCCGCCGAATATGCCGCTCAGGCGACTTTGAAGCTTACGCAGCACCTCGTCGAGATCGGGCGGGCCTTGCTGACCATTGCGCCCTCCTCCCCACGGGTCACGCTCGCCCCCGCCGCCGCCGGGCTGATTCCAAGCCATCGGATCCTCCATTAGGAATGGTTCGCGCCGAGCAGGCGCAAGGTCGCTATTGTGCCAACCTTGACCTGATCAAGCTATGCGTGTGACCCCACGCTCCGCGCTCGGCTGCTCAACGCCTTCGAGCAGCTCAACCGCCATGGGTGAGCGGGCACCGCCCTCGCGCGCCAACCGCATCAGTGCATCGTTCGAGATCTCTACATCTAGGGAGACCGCGCCGGACGAATCATACCGCTCCTCGAGTACCCGGCCCTGGCTGAACAGCCGGGCGCGCAACCGGCCTTCAGACGCGGGAAACGTCACTCGGTAGCGCTGTCTGCGCCGGGCGAGCCGCTCTTCGATGGCATCATGTAGCAAGTCCATTCCTGCGCCACTGCTCGCGGAGACCCACGCCGCGCGGACAATGCCTTGCGCATCACGCTCGATTCGCGGACGAGCCAGCTCTCCTACCAAACGGTCGATCTTGTTAAAAACGAGAAGCTGAGGGGGTCCGGCATCGGCGCTCACGCCACCGGCGATCTCGGCGAGCACCGCATTGACCTCGTTAATACGGTCGAATTTTCCAGACGACGAGGCGTCGATAACGTGTAGTAACAAGGCGGCCTTTTCGGTTTCTTCCAAGGTCGCCCTGAACGCGGCGACCAGCTCGTGCGGGAGATCCCGGATGAAACCCACGGTGTCGGCAAGCACCAGCCCAGGATCGGCGCTGCCGCTTACCCGTCGTAGCGTCGGATCCAAGGTCGCGAATAGACGGTCTTCTACCAGAACATGGGCGCCAGTGAGCCGGTTGAATAGCGTAGACTTCCCCGCGTTCGTGTACCCGACAAGCGACACGACGGGCACTGCGCGTTTCTCGCGCGACTTCCGGCTGACCTCCCGTCGACGGCGTACCCCTTCGAGCTTTCGGTGGATTTGCTTTATGCGCGCGCCGATCAAACGTCGGTCCGTCTCGAGCTGGGTCTCGCCTGGCCCTCTCAAGCCGATGCCGCCCTTCTGACGTTCCAAATGCGTCCACCCGCGCACGAGACGGGTGGAGAGGTGTCGCAGCTGAGCAAGCTCCACTTGCAACTTTCCCTCAAAAGTACTCGCGCGGGTCGCAAAGATGTCGAGAATGAGACCGATGCGGTCCAGCACGCGGCACTGTAACTCGCGCTCCAAGTTACGCTCTTGTGCCGGGCTTAGTGCATGGGCGAAGAGAACGAGCTCCGCTTGCGTGCCCGTGACCGTCTCGCCGATTTCCCCGACCTTGCCGCGGCCTACGAAGAATCTGGGGTCGGGAGTTCGCCGATGCCCGCCGATCGTCGCGACCGGCACTGCGCCAGCGGATACAGCAAGCTCGCGGAACTCATCTTCGGCATCGAGTGGATCGTCACTACCTAGCGTGATGTGCACCAGCACGGCCGGAGATGCAACTCCGGCAGCGGTAGTCGGACGGTCAAAGAGTTCGGTCGTGGACGCCAATGTCTACTCTTGCTCGGTCTCCTCGTCAGAACGCGGGATCTTGACATTCCTTGAGGGCACCACGGTCGAAATCGCGTGCTTGTAGACCATCTGGCTCACGGTATTCCTAAGCAATACGACAAATTGATCAAATGATTCGATCTGGCCTTGAAGCTTGATGCCGTTGACCAGGAATATCGATACCGGCACACGCTCCTTGCGCAACGCATTGAGAAACGGATCTTGAAGCGATTGCCCCTTGCTCATCTTTTATTCTCCTTGTCGTCCTTCTTCTTATCGGCGCCCTCCGCTGAAAGGGCGGTCAAATCCGTAAGCATCGCACGACGCGTGCGCATTATAGCCGATCGTAGCGCGTCGCTCGCGTCAGCAAAGGTCCCGGCAGAGGCCACGCGACGGCGGGCTTGCGTAACGGGCACTAGGCGAGCCATAGGCGAATGTGGCGCTCAGTATCCCTTGCCAACGCCCTTTGCACCGCGGTGTCTGAGCTTCGTGCCACGTCGATCTCGACACGGGTGGCGCCCGGTAGCGATCGCAACCAGGTGAGCTGGCGCCGCGCTAGTTGGCGTGTTGCGGCGATTGCCTTGTCCCGCATTTCAAGGTAACTCAGCGTTCCCTCTAAATAATCCCACACTTGCCGATAGCCGACAGCTCGCATCGCGGGTAAGTCTCGATGCAAATCTTCCCGGTCACGAAGCGTCGCGACTTCGTCGACCAGACCGAGCTCGAGCATCTCGTCGAATCGTCTGGCAATCGCATCGTGCAGCGCCCGGCGATCGAGCGGCACCATCACCAGCATCAGCACCGCATCGTTCCAGCCGGCATTGCCGTGTGATTGTTCCTGCAAGGCCGTCAACGTCATTCCGGTGAGCGCGTGCACTTCGAGTGCCCGCTGGATGCGCTGGCGATCGCTCGGATGAATGCGCTTGCCCGCCGCAGGGTCTATAAATGAGAGCCGGGCGTGAAGTCTGTCCCATCCCGCAATATCCGCTTCCGCTTGGAGCTTGGCGCGCACCGCCGCATTCGCGCGAGGGAGCGGCGACAGCCCTTCTCTCAGTGCACGGAAATACAACCCGGTACCACCCACGAGCAAAGGCAAGTTGCCGGAGTCAGTAATGTCCTGGATCGCTCTACGCGCGTCCTCGGCGAAGTCACCAGCCGAATAGACGTCACCTGGGTCGCGAATGTCAATCAGTCGGTGAGGGGCTTCAACCAACGTTTCGGCGTCAGGCTTTCCACTCCCGATATCGAGTCCCCGATAGACCATTGCAGAGTCAACGCTAACGAGTTCGATCGCGTGCATCCGGCGAAGCTGGACCGCCAGCGCGGTCTTGCCCACTGCTGTAGGCCCCATGAGGCAGACATACCGGCAGTGATGTTCCCGAGCCCGCCCCTCAGCCATCTTCCCTCGTGTTCCGACCAGACGCTCCCGCTCTTGCGACCATTGGCACATGACCCTCTTGGACCGATCCCCCGGTCACGGGTTCGACTCATCACCCGTCCCGTCGTCGAGCCAAGCCTTCAGTGTCGCAGAATCGAGCGTCTTGCCCCACGGCGGTTGCGGGGGCGCGCCATCGCGAGTCAATACGCCAACCGCCTCCGCGACGTCCGATTTGAGCTCACGCTCACTCGGGCTCAACGAGTCGGCTGCCGCTGCACACAGTGGTAGGAGGTCGATACCATCCTCACCCACGGCAGCGACCACTGCATCCAACGTCACATGCGGGTCGGTATGTCGCAAGCACCTTGGAATTTGGCGGAGCGTCCACCGCCGCTCCGTGACAGGCTTCACAATGATGCCCAGCCGCTCGAGTGAAGTACCGTACGCTCGCAGCCTTGCATCCGTCGCGGCGACGACGTCCACGCTAGACGGCAGCAAGAGAGGGCGGGGCACGAGGGCGGCACCGTCAAGCGCCTCAACGAAAACAGCCTTCGCCGCCGCCTTCAAAGTCTCCGGTATGTCCGCGATCAACAGCGCCGCTTCCCGCTCGAAGAGGAGGAACCGGCGCTCCACCACGATGCCCGGCGTCAGGGTGGCTGTGGACGTATCGTCGAGTCGGTACGCGACCCGTGCCCGGCGCATGCCCTCGGCACCCCGCACCGACGCACGGGCCTCGGACGGCGTGGTGGAATACGCTCCCATCGGGGGCGAATCGGGAGTACGTAACGGCGCGTACGATGGTGCGATCGGCCACGGGATGGCGTTGCCCGCCACCCCCGTAACCCCGCTTTCCCCCTCGCCGACTTCCGCTAGGGCATGTCGAACGGCAACCATCACAAAGTCATGCACATTTCTCACATCGTGAAACCTCACTTCCGTTTTCGCGGGGTGCACGTTGACGTCCACCTCTCCGGCGGGCATGTCCAGATAGAGTACATAGCCAGCTTGCCGGCCAGCCGCCAACAGCCCCTCGTAGGCCGCACCGAGCGCGTGCCGAATGGCGGCATCGCGTACGGGACGTCCGTTGAGAAACATGTGCTGGGGCGGCACCGTGGTCATCGCGGCGTCGGGCACCATGACCCAGCCGGTCAAGCGGTAGTCGCCGGCAACATGAAGCACCGGTTGCACGTTCCGCGAAAATGCACGGCCGAACACTGCGCTCACCCTTGCAAAACGGTCCTCGGGGCTCGGCCTTACTGCCAACATGCGCCGGTCCCCGTGGCGAGCGCTCAAAGCGGTCTCGGGCGCGGCCAACGCAGCATTTCGGAGCACCGCTTCGAGGTGCCCCAGCTCGGTCCGCTCAGTCTTGAGGAAACGTCGGCGGGCGGGGGTGTTGAAGAACAAATCGCGCACTTCGACCTCCGTTCCTACCGGCATGGCGACCGGTCTCGGATCCTCGAGCGCCCCGTCGGAGACGCGCACCTCCAGGCCCGTCGACATCGTCTCGATACGCGAGCGCAGCACGAGACGTGAAACCGAAGCAATACTTGGCAACGCTTCGCCGCGAAACCCTCGGGTCGTGAGCGCCTCGAGATCCTCCAACTCGGTGAGCTTGCTCGTCCCATGACGGCTCAGCGCCAGACCAAGATCATCAGGGTGGATGCCACCGCCGTCGTCGCGCACGCGGATGAGTCCGACCCCGCCGCTCTGAAGCTCGACCACAATCTCGTTCGCGCGGGCATCCAAACTGTTCTCGAGCAACTCTTTCAAAACAGATGCCGGGCGCTCGACCACTTCACCGGCAGCGATCTGATTAGCGACCCCGGTGTCGAGGATCCGCACGCGGCCCCGACCGATCGGCTCACTCATGCCCGCTCGAACCTTGCAATCGTCTCGTAGTGGCCAGTGTGTGGAAACATGTCAACGACACCCACCTCGCAGAGCACGTAGCCCGCGCTCGTAAGCACCGCAGCGTCCCGGGCGAAACTCTCGGGACCGCACGAAACGTAGACGATCCGAGAAGGCGGAACGGCGAGAGCGCCAAGCGCCGATACAACCGTCTCGGCCCCGCTTCGCGGCGGATCGAGCAGCACTTTGTCCGGCGGGGCCCCCAACCCGTCGAACGGCGCGCAGCGGTGCAGCTCCCCCGCCACGAATCGCGTGTTCACGATCCCATTCCTACGGGCATTCTCCCTCGCGCGGGCAATCAGGCTAGGCTCTCCGTCCACGCCAATGACCTCCCCAGCCGAACGAG
>JACLAC010022723.1_pt1 | contig 40013 bp, 26 predicted proteins | sample 8027881 | NCBI WGS metagenome assembly JACLAC01 (sample SAMN15725517, study PRJNA655200) | protist metagenome | isolation source: fluorescence activated cell sorting (FACS) single amplified genomes of... | place: Spain: Blaines Bay Microbial Observatory, Mediterranean Sea | collected 2016-01-19 | reverse complement strand
GGTATGGCTGTGTGAAGACAACGAACGATTCCGGCGAACATTGTGCTCGGCGATTAACCAGATCGAAGGCCTGAACTGTGATCAGTCACTGGGTTCCGTTGAGGACACGCTGAGCCGCATCGCTGAAGCTGGGACGCCAGACGTCCTGCTGCTTGATATCGGTTTGCCCGGCATGGATGGAATCTCTGCGTTGCCATCATTAAGAGCCGCTGCGCCCGGCACGAGAATTGTAATCCTGACCGTTTTTGACGATCACGACAAAGTCTTTCGAGCGGTGTGCGCTGGCGCTGATGGCTACTTGTTGAAAACGTCTACGGTCGAACGAATCGGCGAAGCAATTCAGGAGGTTGCCAGCGGCGGGGCGTCGATGAACCCCGAGATCGCTCGGAAAGTTCTGGATGTCTTTTCCGGCAAACGTGAGAAACAAAGTGGACCAGCACTAACGGACAGGGAAACCGAAGTACTGCGGCACGTCGTGCGAGGGATGACGAAGAAAGAAGTTGCGGCAGAACTGGATCTAAGCCGCCACACAGTCGACTCTCACCTACGCAACATCTACCAGAAACTTCACGTCAATAATCGAGCCGGCGCCGTTGCTGCGGCACTTCGTGAAGGCCTCGTTTAACGCTTGCCAGCAAGTTGATCTTCACCGGCAGAAGCCGAATTAAGATCCAACTCGTCGGTTTCAGAATCACTCGCTGACTGCCCTGTATGATTCGTAATGCACACGAGGAATGCTTCGCCGTAGTCGGCCAGGCGTTTATCTCCTACACCGTGCACCGTTCGCATGTCGGCTAACGTCGTCGGCTTGATTCTCGCAAACTGCCGTAGCGTTTCATCGGTGAAGACAATGTATGCAGGAACGCTGGCTTGAGCTGCGAGGTCGTGTCGCAAAGTTCGAAGTTCGTCGAAGAAATTGCGGTCGACACCTTCCCAGCTTGTCGTCTGGCGAGTAACTCGCTTACTTAGCTTCGTTTGTGAATCGCTGCCCTTAAGCAGTGTCGGAGCCACTTCGCCGCGAAGCAGTTCTCCGCCGCGGGTGCCGAGAGCAAGTACGCTATATTCACCTTCTCGAATTAGAAAACCCTGCGACACCAGTTGCTCGATCCAATCACGGATAGTTTGGACTCGTTGATCTTCGAGAATACCGTAGGTGGTCAGTCGATCGTGACCATTACTGCGGACACGCTTGTCTCGTGAACCTTTGAGAACCATGGCTGTGTACTCGCCACCGTATCTTTGCCCCTGCCGAACGATGCTGGAGAGGATCTTCTGACCGATAACCTGCGCACCATCGACGACATCCAGTTCGCCACTGCAGACGTCGCACGCGCTGCAGGAGTCAGGATCAAATTTCTGCCCGAAATATTCGACAAGGCTTCTATGCCGACACTGAATCCCAGTGCAGTAATCGACCATGGCCCGCAGCGTCCGAAAAGAAGAATCGCGGTTTTTCTTCGCTCCCTCTTCGATATTCGCTTTCCATCGGTAGTAGTCACCCATTGAGTAAAACATGACGCAGTCGGCATCCAAGCCGTCCCGCCCTGCTCTGCCGCTTTCCTGTTGATAGTTTTCCAGCGACTTGGGCATGCCACAGTGAATAACGTACCGCACGTTGGATTTGTCGATCCCCATTCCGAACGCCACCGTAGCCACAATCGTGTCGCAGGACTCCTGGATAAAGGCTTCCTGATTCTGAATACGCTCTTCAGCAGCCATCCCCGCGTGATAAGGCAGCGTCCGAAATCCCTGCTTATTGAGTAGTTCAGAAAGCTCGTCTACGGCCTTTCGGCTCGTGCAGTAGATGATGCCGGACTCGCGTTTGTGCCGGCGCAGAACTTCTCGAACCTGAGCCATACGGTCGTCCATTCGCTCGGCTCGAAAAAAAAGATTCGGCCGGTCGAACGAGCCAACGATTATCTTAGATTTTTTAAGCCCCAGCTGTTTGATGATGTCCGCTCGAACCTGCTCGGTCGCCGTTGCGGTGTAAGCGTGCAGGGCAACTCTCGGAAAGTGTTTTCTCAGCTTCTTCAGCGATCGGTACTCCGGGCGAAAATCGTGGCCCCATTCGCTGATACAATGCGCTTCGTCAATCGCGAAAAACGAAACATTCGCCCGTTTGAGAAACTCGATGGTCCGCTCCTGAACCAGCCGCTCAGGAGCGATGTACAGAAGTTCGAGCTGACCGCCGCCGACCGCATCAGCAACCAATCGCCGCTCGACATGAGTTTGCGAACTGTTGATGAACGCCGCCGAAATCCCGGACGTCTTTAAACTGTCGACCTGATCCTTCATCAGCGAGATCAGCGGCGAAATCACAACGGCAAGACCGCTGCGGCAGACTGCGGGAGCCTGATAGCAAAGTGACTTCCCACCGCCTGTCGGAAGAACGACAACTGAATCCTGATCGCCCAGCACGCAGGTCATGGCTTCCTGCTGATTCGGACGAAACTGCTCGTACCCCCAGTGTTTGTTGAGTGCTTCCAGCAGCTCCATCTCGAAACCCTCATCCCTTTCCTGTCAGAATGCTGCATCGATGCAGCTTCCAATCCGTAAACAGTAAACCAGCGTTGACCGAATTCAGCACCGGCACTGGATATGCCGTAGTCGGGATTGTCGCAACGAGGAAACGACTTCGCTATCGTGACACCCATCTCAAAATGGGCCATAGGATGTCGACGACTGCAGGATTGTCCGAATCAGCATATTCAGCGGTAAAAACGACCGAATTCCGCAGTTCAGAACGAACAAACGCGAGTATTCGCAGGTTTCAACACTATTCAGTCATCGGGTAATGCAAATTCTCATCTGCCGCATCTTCAGGAAACAGCATGCGAATTCTTGCAATCTGGGATAACGAGGCCGAATGCGACCTCGTATCTATGTACCTCGGCATCGACGGCAACGAAGTCACGTCGGTCGCGGGCGCCGAACAGGTGGAACTCCGTCTGGAAGAAGGCGGCGAATTCGACATTATTCTGATGCCGATCGACCTACCCGAACCGGAAGTCGGTTTTGCAGTCTTCAAGAGAATTCTTGAAAAATTCCCGGGGATTCCAATCGTGGGAGCCTGCCAACCAGCTGAAGTCTTCCGCATCGTCCGGTTCATGGCAAACGGCATGAGTGCATACGTCATCCGAGACGCTGGCGGCGACTACATGTTCATGCTCCAGGCGATTCTTGACAGTACAGTTGATGCCGTCCGCGCAGCGCGAGAAGAACAAATCTCAGCCAAACTGCGGGAAGAAGTCGAGTCCGTTCGCAAACTGCAGGAATCAGTGATTCCGCAGCACCTGGAAGCTCCGCACGGCTACAAGATTGTCGGCCGCTACGAACCATCACAGATTCGAGTCCTCGGCGGCAGTCCCGTGACGATGGCAGGCGGAGACTACTACGACGTCTTCACGCTTCCGAATGGTAAGATCGCCCTGATCGTCGGCGACGCGTCCGGACATGGAATGAAGGCCGCAATGTCCATCATGACGATGCACACGCTGATGCGCATGATTCGAACTCAGAAATACAACGACACGTCACACTTCGTGCAGGTCATTAACCAGCAATTGTACGAGCAAGCCATCGTCAACGAAGAAGGTGGCTTTATCACTCTGCTTTACGCAATTCTCGACGTCAAGAAGCAGGAACTGCAGTGGACTTCCGCCGGCCACCCGCCACCAATCCTCCAGAACTATGAAACCGGAGAAGTCGCATTTCTCGGTGATGAAGAAGCTGGCGGATTACCACTGGCAGTCATCGAAGAAGCAGAGTACGAGACGTACCACTCGCACATTCCAAACAACATACGAATGCTGATGTTTACAGACGGTCTGGAAGAGGCGTTCCCTGCAGGATCAACAAGCAAGCACGATCAGTTCGGCAATGACGGCATTATGCAAACGCTTCGGCAATCGAAAGACCTGAATCTTGACGACGCGTTACAGAAACTGTTCGACGATTCAAATGCCTACACCAAGGGCTCCGGTCGACACGACGACACATCAGTCGTCCTGCTTGAACGCTTCGATAACAAATCCTGAGATAATTCTCACCGCGAGCCGATCATGTCTCGAACCATTCTGTCGCGATATCTTGACCCCGCAACGCTCAGCCGAGTAGCAAAGCGGCACGTCGAACCTCGCGGCCTGGTGATGGGAAATCTCGCTGGCGCACACAAGTCGCCGCTGGCAGGATTTGCTGTCGAATTCGCTGGTCATCGTGAATACGTCCCGGGCGACGAACCGCGTCACATCGACTGGCGGCTCTATTTCACGCGAGATCGCTACTTCATCAAACAGTACGAGATGGAGACGAACTTCGTCGCCCACCTCATTCTCGACATCAGCGCTTCCATGCGCTACGGCAACGCCGATCAGCAGAAGCTGAACTATGCCGCCAGTATGGCCGCGACGCTCGCGTTTTCGATCGCGCAACAAAACGACAAAGTTTCTCTAGCGACATTCGACGATCAAGTGCGAGGGTTCATCCCACCAAGTAACTCGATGGCCCAGATGATCCGCATGTCGAGTCTTCTGGACGAAGCCGAGCCGGTCGACAAAACCAACATGGCGGTCTGCCTGAACGAACTCGCCGGTCGCATGCAACGTCGAGAGATCGTCATGATCTTCAGCGACTTCTTCACCGACCTCGAAGAGCTGGAACCAGCCCTCCAACTGCTGCGGTTCAATCAGCACGAAGTCGTCCTGTTTCAAGTCATGCACCACGACGAGGTCGCTTTCGAATTCGACGGGATGGTCCGTTTCGACGGATTGGAAGACCCCGACCAATACCTGACACAAACAGACGACATTCGCCAGGGATACCTCGACGCCGTTGCAGAATTCCGCTCAAAACTTGGCGACATCTGCCAGCGAAACCGCACCGAACACGTCGAAGTCGATACCAGCCGCGACATCGCCGAAGTCCTGATCGACTACCTGAATCACCGCAGCCTGCTGAACCGTGGTCGATAGCCGCCGAGACGGCAACTTTCCCTCCGTCACGCGGAGACGTATTTACCTTCGGCACTTCCCCAGGCGGAGCCGAGGATGGTCAAAAACTGGAAAGTTCTTCCATACGATGGACTTTCTTCTTTGTCGTCGACGCTTGGTGCCGCACTCATGCGATGAAACGATACAATCAATTGGGCAGCGCCAGAATGTCTGGAAATCAAACCAGCAAGCCAGTCTATCAGATTGCGGACTTCAGCTTCGTCCAACGTTGCGCCGTTGATCCGGAGAACACCGGTCTAGACCAATGTGTTGGAACCCCGGAAAGGTTGGGGACACACACAGACAGGAACTCTGCACCCGAAATATCTGATGCATCAGGTTGTGAACAGTTAATAGAAGGTCGAGGAGACACCTCGCCCGGCGGTTCAGGGGTCGAATCCCAGGGGCAAAATATCTTTTCCGATCAAGCATGAACAATATTTCTTACACGTTGATGCTTAATTGCTGAGGAAATCTGAAACAGCCAGGTCGTGCTGTCGAGATTCTGGAATGTGACCTCGCATCTGAAGCCTTAAGGGTTTCTGAGAACGTCCAGCTTCGATGATTCAGGATGCAGAACTCCCAGCAGATCACAAAGGTTGTGAGCAAACGAAGGAAAGTTCGCCCGCGCCCCCAGACTCCGCCCAGTGCTTGATGGACTGTGCGACATGTTCTAGTTCCAGCCCAAAACTGCGAGAACGCAAGGAATCCTCAGTTTCAATGTCGTCTGTCACGACAGCCTGCTTTTCTGAAGCTGCCAGTGAATCTTGAGCGATGCGTGCTCCGACTCAGCAGAACAGCACCGAACGAAATCGGCAGTAATCCTGCTGCAGAAAAATGGTACCTTTTTTGTCCACACCCAGAAAACACAAAGAAGTCAATCTCTACTGGAGCTGAAACGGTTGCCTGGTAAGGGATCTGCCTCCGATTCTGCCGTTAAAATTGGCGACAGGGAGGAATCTCCTCCTGCGTCGTGCGGGAAGACTCGCAGAATAATCTACTGAATCGTCGTAACCCGAACAGGTAATGCAGGCTGGAGTGAGGCTCAGGGCACTGCGCGTTCGATACCAATGTTAATTGGAACGGGCGTAAGCACGCTGGCCGATAGAGAGGAGGCGGAAGTGGTTCGAAGATTGATAACGGCAACGGTTGCCGTCATGGCTCTTGCAACCTCTGGGTGCGTACTGCCGGAGTACTACACGCCTGGCGGTTACAGCAGCACTTGCCGACAGAGACTCCAGGAGTCGACGATCGACTGGTCGCAAACGTCGGAAGGGCCGACGCGTCAGTCGTTCAGCTTAGAAGCTCATTGACCACGCGGCCGTGGACGTCGGTCAGTCGGAAGTGACGTCCCTGGTATCGGTAAGTCAGCCGTTCGTGGTCGATGCCCAGCAAATGCAGAATCGTCGCCTGGAGATCGTGAACGTGGACCCCGTCTTGGGCAACGTTGACGCTGTAGTCGTCCGTCTGCCCCCACGTTAATCCTCCTCGAACACCTGCACCGGCCATCCACATCGAGAAGCAGCTCGGGTGATGATCGCGGCCGTAATTTGATTTCGTCAGGCCACCCTGTGAGTACACCGTTCGGCCGAACTCACCGCCCCAGATGATCAGCGTGTCATCGAGCATGCCTCGTTGCTTCAGGTCACGGATCAATCCGGCTGTCGGCTGATCAGTGTCCCGGCATTGCGACGCGATCTGTTTCGGAAGGTTGCCGTGCTGATCCCAGCCTCGATGAAAGAGCTGAATGAAGCGGACTCCGCGTTCGGCCAGTCGACGAGCAAGCAGGCAGTTGTATCCGTAGCTGCCCGGCCTCTTCGCAGCGGGGCCGTACAGGTCGAATGTTGACTTCGATTCGGAACTCAAATCCGCCAGTTCCGGGACCGACGTCTGCATACGGTAAGCGAGCTCGTACTGGGCGATGCGGGCTTCAACTTCCGGGTCGCCGGTTTCTTCCAGTTTCTGCCGGTTCAACTGACCAAGCGTCCGCAACATCTGCAAGCGGATTTCGGGACTGACTCCAGCCGGATTGTTAAGGTCGAGAACCGGATCACCCTTCCCTCGAAGTTTCACTCCCTGAAACTTTGCCGGTAGAAAACCCGATCCCCAAAGCCGATCGTAAAGTGGCTGCCCGGCTTTAGCTGTTCCACTGGACGTCATCGCGACAAAAGCAGGCAGGTCTGAATTTGCACTGCCCAGTCCATAGCTCATCCAGGAGCCCATGCTCGGCCGACCTGGCAATGGCGAACCGGTCAATTGGAACGTGATCGACGGATCGTGGTTAATCGTTTCGGTATACATGGACCGAATGACGCACATCTCGTCGGCGACCGAACCTAGATGCGGGAGCAATTCGGTTAATCGAAGACCCGACTCGCCGTGTGATCGATATCCGAATCGGCTGGGCGCTGTCACAAACTGTTTCTGCCCGAGCGTCATCGTGGTTTTACGATCATCCGGGTAAACCGACTTCGGAACTTCCTCGCCAAATCGTTTAATCAGCTCAGTCTTTTCATCGTAGAGATCAAGCTGAGACGGACCGCCGGATTGAAACAGGTAGATAACGCGTTTTGCCTTCGGTCGAAAATGTGGAAGATCAGTTAATCCGCCCATCGCATTTCGACCTGGATGCTCGTCTGCGAAAAGCTGCGGATTCAGCAGCGACGCCAGGCCAAGCATACCCAGACCAGTGCTTGCCCGACCGAAAAAGTGACGGCGGTTTATTTGAAGTCGGTGTTCGGTAATCGCGTTCATGGCAGAATCAGTTTTGTTACGAATCATAAAACGCTGAGCCACTTTGAGCCGGCTATTCGAGAGTAATCGCCTCGTCAAGATTCAGCAGGATGTTGGCCAGCATGGTCAGTGCTGCGTGCCGTTCGACCGGTAACTTTTTGTCCCGAGGTGCCTCGCCAATTGTCAGCAGCTTTGAGGCTTCCATCGGGTTCTTTGCGAAGTAGTCGAGAAACTGGTCGTTCGCCTGCGTCAGGAGTTCGGTTTCGGATGCTCGCGGCAGCCTTCCCGTAACAATTCGGAATCCGTGTCGAATTTGCGAAGCCGAATCCGAGTCAGCTTCCCGCATGATTCGCTCCGCAAGAAACCTCGCCGCTTCGACAAAAGCAACGTTATTCATCAACGTCAGTGCCTGCAGCGGAGTATTCGTCCGGCCTTTTCGGACAAGACAAACTTCACGTTCGGCCGCATTGAACGTCGCCATCGTCGGCGGCGGCACCGTGCGGCGCCAGTAGGTATAAAGGCTGCGACGGTAGAGACTCGGCCCGTGATCCTGCACGTATTTATTGTTTGAAATCGACTTCCAAATACCTGCCGGGGCGTAGGGTTTGACCGATGGACCGCCGATCTTTTCCTGCAGCAGGCCGCTGACTGCCAATGCCTGGTCCCTGATCATGTGCGCTGAAAATCGAAAGCGAGGTCCGCGGGCCAGTAAACGATTCTCGGGATCGCGTTCGGTCTGCTCGCGCGTAACGGCCGACGCCAGGCGATAAGTCGCAGTGGTGACGATCATTCGGTGAAGCTGCTTAACATCCCAGCCAGAACGGACGAATTCCACAGCAAGCCAGTCGAGTAATTCCGGGTGACTGGGCGGCTCCCCCTGCACACCGAAGTTTTCTGACGTCTTAACGAGGCCCGTGCCAAAAAAATGCTGCCAGTGTCGATTCACAATGACGCGTGCGGTGAGAGGATTCTCAGGACTGATCAACCACTCGGCGAGTTCTTTGCGATTCGTTGGTGCCGCTTTCGACACATTCAGACTGTCCGGCAATCCCGGAGTCAGCGTTTCGGATTTATCCGGCAGATTGTACTGACCTCTCCGCAGCAGGTACGTCGGTCGAGGTTCAGGCAGCTCGGCCATGACCATGACGGTTTCCTTCCCACCGGGTTTCGGACGCACGACCGAAACCTGCGACGTCACCAGCTCGTAGGGAGCGGGTTCGATTTTCACATCCTTCGTCTTAGTCAGCAGCGGCCAATCGTCCGGTACCTTGATGAGCGGCGGACTGTTTCCATTATTCGGCCCGAGGCCCCATTCAGCAACATTATTGAAATACGCAAACAGCTTGTAGTAACCACGTTGCGAAACCGGATCGTATTTGTGATCGTGACACCGAGCACAACCCAGCGTCAGGCCCATCCAAACTGTGCCCAGCGTATCGACGCGATCAACGACGTATTCGACAATCCACTCGTCGGGAATTGACCCGCCTTCCGAGTTGATCCGGTGGTTGCGGCAGAATCCTGTCGCGATCTGCTGCCGGAGTGTCGCGTTGGGCAGCATGTCGCCGGCAAGCTGGTCGATTGTAAAATTGTCGAACGGCTGACCATCGTTTAATGCGTGAATCAACCAGTCACGCCACGCCCACATGTAGCGAATACGGTCGTTCTGATAACCATCCGTGTCGGCATAGCGAGCCGCGTCCAACCAGGGCATCGCCATGTGCTCGCCGTAGCGATGCGACGCCAGCAGCCGTTCTACCAGTTTCTCGTAAGAGTCCGGCGACTGATCATCCAGAAATCGATCGATCTCTTCCAGCGCTGGCGGTAAGCCTGTCAGAGCTAAAGTGACTCGCCGAATTATTGTTTCACGATTCGCTTCGCTTGACGGCTGCAGTGATTCGCGGTCGAGTTTCGCCAGCACAAAGTGGTCGATGGAGTTCCTCGGCCAGTCAACATCCAAAACTTGCGGGATTGATGGCCGAACGGGACGAATGAATGCCCAATGCTCCTGCCAGTCGGCTCCCTGATCAATCCACCTGCGAATCAGGTTGATCTCTTCCCGTTTGAGCTGACGCGTCGCACTGGATGGAGGCATTTTCAGACCCGGATCGTGTGACGAAATCCTTTCAAACAGTGGACTCTTTCGTGAATTTCCGGGCACAATCAGCGGCGACTCGGAATCCCGGTCAAACACTGAAGCACGCAGATCCAGCCGAAAATCCGCCTCACGAGTATCCTCGTCCGGCCCGTGGCAGGCAAAGCATCGGTCGGCGAACAACGGCTGAACCTGACGGCTGAAATCAACGCGTTCGGGCTCTGCTGCCGACGTCGAGGCAGCAAGCCTGCCGGCAACGGAAAGAGTGAACACCGCCAGACGAAACATTAAAATATCCAAAGAAAATCAGTCACGTGCCAAAATTTGCGAGCCCAGGTAAAGATACCGGCCATCCAGCGTAACTGCGTTCGAAGTGCGATTCCAGGCTCGCCATCTGCCGAATATCCGGTGAAACCGTTCCACCGAACGATTTCAGGCAGACTCCCGAATGTCTGCAGAAAACCGGATATCTGCCCGTGAATGTGTACGTTCGGTTGGACAGTCTTTATCATTCCTCGCCGTCGCACGGTGGATTTCCTCCAAATCTGGAGTGGGAAATCCGTTCGTCTAACGACGCCCAACTTCATCGCTTCCCGACCAGGAGAGTTCTGTGCTGCACAGTACACCGACCCCGGCTGCCACAACACTGGTGGAAATCGACGATCTTCGCGATATGTTGAGTAATGAATCGGACTTCGGGCCGGCTCACTTTGCCGTGCTTCAGAAGGCGACAAACAAGCAACAGGCAACCGCGTTTCGCGAGCAAGTGGACGAACTTCGCCGTAAGGTGGATGGAAGCAGTCAAACATCCGACTCCACCTACGCAAAGTTGGGAGCATCGCTGTACCTGCTCGGCCAGCATCAAGCAGCACACAACTACCTGGACCGAACATCAACGAACGCAGTAGCAGCTTACGTTCTTGGATTAGTCTGTTTGTCACTCGACCGTTTTGAAGAAGCCGCCGATCGTTTCTCGACAGCGGCAAGCCTTGGGCACGACCCGGTCGAGAGTGAGCTTCAACGAGTCGGCGCGATCCGCCTGAATGGCCAGGTCGATGAAGCCGAAGCAGCTCTCAAGAAAATTGCCGCAAAGGCCGTTTCTCGAGCTGACTATTCTTTCCAGATGGGCTGCATCCTGGCCGACAACGGCGACACGCTCGGCGGCATCGAATACTTCGAACGTGCCGTCGATATGGATCCTCACCACACACGGGCGTTGTTCTGGCTGGCTGGAGAAAACTCACGACACGGCAATGACGAAGAAGCCGTCCGACTTTACGAACAGGCTCTATCGTCACCCCCACTGCACATCGGAGCGTTACTGAATCTCGGTCTGCTTTACGAAGACGCCGATTCACTGGATCAGGCAGCGTTCTGCTTCCGACGCGTCCTTGAAGCAGACCCAATGAACGAGCGAGCACGGCTCTACCTGAAAGACATCGACGCCTCGGAAGGGATGTACTACGACGAAGATTCGGTCAAAGCCGAGCAGAAGCGGATGCAGACGCTCACTCGACCAATTACCGATTTCGAACTCTCGGTACGAAGTCGCAATTGCCTCGATCGCCTGGGCATGCGAACACTTGGCGACTTAACGGAAGTTTCTGAACAGGAATTGATGGGCAGCCGAAACTTCGGCGACACCTCACTGAAGGAAATTCAGGAACTGCTTGTCGAGAACGCCCTTTCTATCGGATGCAACGTCGCCAGCAAAAAAAACGAAATGGTGGAGCCACCAAAAGATCTCTCGCCCGAACAACGATCTGCGATGGAGCAGCCGATCTCGGATCTCAATCTGTCGGTACGTGCTCGAAAGTGCATGTCGCGGCTTAACATCTCAGCAATCGGCGAATTGCTGTCAAAGTCTCCGGACGACTTGCTGTCATCAAAGAATTTCGGCGTGACTTCCTTGAACGAAATCCGTGCAAAACTGGCCGATGTTGGCTTGAGTCTGCGAAACGACTGACCGCTCAATACTTCCTGCCAGGCGGAGCGTAGGTATGGATGTCGAACCGGCAACTGGCCAGAATCGTGTTTCACGGCGGAAAATGATCGCAGCCGCGGCGGCGTCTGCGATTCCGTTGAGCGCGGGTGCCTGGCATCTACTGTCCAAAAACTCGAGCGGCCAGTCTTCGTCGAACGCCGTATCCTCACAGCAATCGACAGCGTCCATCGACACATGGAATCCACCCATTCGGGTGAACCTCACGCCGTCGCCACTCACGGACCTGACGATCTCGATCGACGGCCCATCCCGAATTCTCGCACCCGGCAGCGCGAAAATTCTGGCTCAGTCGGTGTCGATCAAAGACAAAGTGGTTTCAGCTGAAGGAAATGGTATTCGTGTCGGCGACGAAGTCTTTCCGATCAGCCAAATCGAAATCGTGACGGCCAAGTCGCCTTCAATCTGGATCGGCAGAAATCAGTATCGCGGCTATGTTCGAATCTTCCGTCGCCCCGGTGGTCGGCTAATTGCGGTGAATATTCTCCCGCTGGAAGAATACCTCGCCAGCGTCTTGAACAGCGAGATGCCAGCGTCATTTCCAGACGAAGCACGTGAAGCACAAACAATCGCCGCACGAACCTACGTGCTGTCTCAAATGAAGGGGCATCCGCAGTTCGACGTGTACGCGACTTCGCGCAGTCAAAGATACCTCGGCTATCAATACCTGAATGACGAAGGCCGGCGACTGGCGGGTGAAACCCAGGGCAGCCGTGAAATCACAGAGCGCACGGCCGGTATCGTATGCACCTGGCAAGGGAAGGTTTTCACCACCTTTTACACGGCAGTTTGCGGCGGACGAACGACGCTGGGTCGCTCTGTCTTTAAGGATGCCGTTCCGGCAATCGCCAGCGTCGAATGTGACTGGTGTCGTGAGGCTGATCGTTATCGCTGGACCAGTTCGATTGCGGTCGAACGCATGTCACGGTCTCTGCAGGAACACTTCGCCATCGAGAATCAGGAATTCGGTCAACTAACGTCCCTGCAATCAGCGTTCGGAGATGCAGGCAGTCTTCCGTTCTACATGGTCAGCGACGGAGTCCGAACTGAAAAGATCGCCGGCACGGAACTCCGGCATTCACTGCCAATCGGCACGCTGAACAGCCCGCGATTTACGGCAGAGATTGACGCTGCAGAAGTCCGCTTCTCCGGCGCTGGCCACGGTCACGGAGTCGGTTTCTGCCAATGGGGCTCCCGAGGTCTCGCCCTCGCAGGGCGCTCAGCGTTGCAGATCCTGCAATATTACTACCCTGGTTCGGCAACGGTCCGTCTGCGAGGCTGACTTCTGTCCGTTGCGGTCGCCGCTTCGTAATCAGGCTCGGAAAAACGGTCCGAACTGTGCCGCCGCAAACTGCTGAATGCCAGTTTGTACGCATTCGGCAATGGTATCCGCCGCTCGGACGACACCAGCCGCATCGACATCAAGATGAGTGCAGGCTCGCAGTGTTTGAGGCCCCATTGCACCGATTCGAACTCCTCGTTCACGCAGGGCTGATGAAAGCTGGCTGGCGTCGCCAACATCGGCAGCCACGTCAAAGAACACCAGATTCGACTCGACGCCATCCAGATCGACGCTGATACCGTCAATTCTGGAAATCGCCTCGGCAAATGTTCGAGCGTTCGCGTGATCATCAGCCAAACGTTCGACGTGGTTTTCCAAAGCGTAAATAGCGCCCCCAGCGATGACTCCGACCTGTCGCAACGCTCCACCCATCATTTTCCGAACTCGCCGTGCGCGAAGAATCTGCTTGCCAGACCCAACAAGTATCGAGCCCATCGGGCATCCAAGCCCTTTCGAAAAGCAGATGGAAATCGTGTCGAAACCGTCGCAGATTTCACGGACGTGAACATTGGATGTCGTAACCGCGTTGAACAGCCTTGCTCCGTCCAAATGTGTCTTTAAACCTACGTCGTGAGCCCACTCACAAACTTGTTGGAGTTGTTCGACGGGCCATGCACGTCCGCCACCGCCGTTCGTCGTGTTTTCGCAGCAGAGCAGTTTTGTGTTGGCCAGATGCTGATTGTCGACGTAGACCTTGCCTTCCAAATCCGCCAGATCGAGCATCCCATATTGTCCGCGGATCGTGCGGGTCGTGATTCCGCTGATGGCTGCCGGGGCTCCGCCTTCAAATCTGGCGATGTGGCCCTGCTCTTCGATCAACAACTCATCACCCGGAAAACAATGCGACCGGATCCCCATCTGGTTGGACTGCGTCCCGGAACAGGCAAAAACGGCCGCTTCTTTATTGAGCAATTCAGCGACCATCTTTTCCAGACGATTGACGGTTGGATCTTCGCCACCCATATCATCGCCGACTTCGGCCGTCATCATCGCCTGAAGCATCCCCTGAGTCGGCTTCGTGACCGTGTCGCTGAACATATTGACGAAAGAATCGCTCATCGTTTCCCTGCCTTTGCTACTCGTTCAAACGTGATCTATCGAAAATCTGGACTAACGAACAAGCTCGATCACCAAGAATCGCCGTGGACTGTCTGGAAATCCCAAGTCGTATACCCGAACATGCTACCGACGTGGGCTGAATCTTCCATGCTCGACCCACGCTTTTGCGGCCCCATCCCCAGAACTCACCAAACTGACAATTGAAAGTCGAATGGCAGCCACCAGAAAGGATACCAGCGATCTTCCGGCAGTCCCCGTCCGCGTACTGATTGTGGACGACGACGAGCCGCACGCGCAGGCTGTAGCCGAGAGTCTCGAACGAGTTGGGTATGACTGCGTGATCGCCAATTCCGGCGAACGCGGCGTACAACTGATCGAGAGCCAGGAGTTCGATGTCGTTATCACCGATCTCAAAATGGACGATGTCGATGGGCTGGGGATACTGCAGAAGACAAAAGAAGAGCTTCCCGATGCCGAAGTAATTCTGCTGACCGGCCACTTTTCCTACCAGTCAGCGTTGGCTGCGGGCCAGGCTGGCGCATCGATGTACCTGACGAAACCCGTCGACATCAGTGAGCTGCGTCAGGCAGTCGAGCGGGCGTCAACACGCATTCGTTTGTTGCGAAAAAATGCGGAACTGTCCCGACGACTCGACGAACGGTTCGGATTCGAAGGCGTCATCGGCAATAGCCCCGCGATGAAACGCGTCATCGATCGACTGCGACAGGTCGCTCCGACGGGCGCATCTGTACTGATTCTTGGAGAAAGTGGCACGGGCAAAGAACTCGTTGCCCGCGCCCTTCATCAAAACAGCGACCGTAAGAACAAACCGTTTGTCCCTCTGAATATCTCTGCACTGCCAGAGAGTATTCTCGAAAGCGAACTATTCGGGCACGAACCTGGCTCTTTCACCGGTGCCGTCGATCGCCGAATCGGCAAGTTCGAATACGCCAACGGAGGAACTTTGTTTCTGGACGAAGTCGGCGAAATGCCGGTCGACACTCAAATCAAGCTGTTGCGAGTTCTGGAAAGCCGCAAGATTTCCCGCGTTGGCTCAAACGAGGAGCTGGAAATCAATGTCCGCCTGGTAGCCGCCACAAACGCCGACCTCGAAGAATCGATCAAGGACGGCAAGTTTCGTGAAGACCTTTATTACCGACTCAAAGTAACGTCGATCATGTTGCCGCCGATGCGCGAACGGCGCATGGACATCCCGCTGCTGATCGATCGCTTCCTCGACGACCTTTCCGAAAGTTACGGCCGGGACAAACCGACGGTAACCCGAGCCGCCCGGCAGTCTCTGACTGCCTGCGAATGGCCTGGGAATATTCGTCAGCTTCGGAACGTGATGGAGAGTATGTTTGTCCAGGATACCGATGGCGTTCTGGATATCGACGATCTTCCGGACGACATCCCCGCCATCGGCGGCGACTCTGACGACAGCGAAATCGGCACCGGCGGAATGGGAATTTCGTCAGACGGTGGAGCTGATTCTTTGATCGGACGACCAATGGCCGACATTGAGCGACACTACATTGTAAAGACGCTCGAACTGACCAACGGCAATCGCCACGAAGCCGCCCGCCTGCTCGCGATCGGCGAACGCACGCTGTATCGCAAGATCAAAGAGTACGGCCTGTAGCCAACTGACAACGGGCTCTGCCTGTTGAATCAGACGGTCAAAGAAAGCGCATGCGACCTCATACGTTCAGTTTGCGCCAGATAACTCGCGTCTTCGAGATCTTGTCGTGAATCGTCTGCTTTTCCGGATCCTTTGACATCGTAAAGGCTCCCACGAACAACGTCAGTCGGCCGAACAATCTGGTCACCGCAGCGCCTTTTTGAATGGGGCTGTTTCCTTCCATATCGGTGATCATCAACCCCAGAGAATTCATTCCGAGCGTTCCTCGTCCTGGACTACTTTCAGTAAATGTAAAGTAGACGACTGGAATCAAACCAGTAAGCGCTAGCCCAACCTGGTTGAACGTACTAATCATGCCTTCCATTTCCAGGTAAATGGCTGCTTCGTGCATTCCCAAAATGACAGTCCACACGATTCCAATAAAAATCGAGACCAGCAGGATATCGAACATCAGGGCAAGATAGCGGACCCAGAATCCGGCCGGGACGTTCTCCTCGCGACGATCTCCGAGGCCGATGTCTCTTTGAAAGTAGTAGGAAAACAAACCGATCGCTCGCATTACAAAGACTGCCGAGAATGCAAGCAACACTGCAACAATCGCAATGCTGACAATCAGCAGAACAAAGCCAATCCCTGCAGCGGCCATCGAGAACATGAATCCACGCGAGTCGATCTCGGTTGAGACCCCGCATAGTGCAACCAGCTTCAACAGTGCATTTCCAAATTCTGCATAGACCCGCTTATGGAAAATCCCCAAAGGTACAATGACCGCAATGCCTGGCAACATCGCAACGAAGGTCGCCAGCCACCAGTGACACACTCCTTTCATCGAGGCGAAGCCAAATCGGAATACGTCATACGGGATATAAGCTCGATACGTATACTTGGCAGACATGTGACTCATCGCGACGGGAAACGTCCAAACTGGGATCACGTAGATCACGCCCCCCACGATCGCCAGCATTTGAAGTTCGCGGTTTCCGAGAGTAAGGCTGCCCGTTGCAACCATCAGCCCAACAATGGCGGCAATCGGAATCCAGACAAACCCCATCACGGCCAGCGGCCATAGCAGAACTTTGTATCCAAGCGCAACCCCGACAAAGAAGTCGAAGTTGAATCGGTCAAGAGAATCTTTCTGGTCCATAGTGGCTTGAACGACAAGCGTGGTCAGGTGCCAGAAGCATCCCATAGAGGCACCACCGCTGAGTGCGGTCAAGAATCCCCAGAACAGGATGACTGGAATTTTCACCCAGGGGCGGTCTTTGCCGCATTTGGCGTTGGAGCACATGAACTTTGCCAAAATCGGCGGATTCGTGGCGACATTCTCGAATTTATCACCACACTCAATACATTTGGGGACATCCGGAATGCAGTAATCCGCAGCCATAAACAGTGACACACAGAAGATGGTCGCAAAGAAGCTGAAGGCCCCGATCAAACGAAATGCGAGTGTTTTATTCTTTATCAGAAACTCTTTCGGACCCGACCAGACAACTTTCGGAAACAGATCGATGTCCGGACCTTTGCGCTTGCGTTTTTTCTTCTGCTTCTGACTTAGAACTCCGGTTTCGATATCCACGCCACAATTCGGGCACTCGATGTCTTCCTCGTCGACTACCGCTGCACACTTCAGGCAAATGCGAACGTCGTCATCTTCTCCGCCCTCAAGGTCGATTGCCGAAAAGAAATCATCGTCGTGAGCAGTTGGTCGCGGGCGGGCCGCTTTCTTACGCCGCTTCTTCTGACCGTCGCCCCCCCCTTTGCCTTTGGGAACTCGGACAGGCTCACCACATTTCCGGCACTTGATGACTTTTCCGCGAGCTGCATCAGGAGCAGAAATCCCCGCTCCGCATTCGCACCGAACTTTGATTGGCATGAAGAACTCTCCGAGGCGCAATAACTGCCGCAAGCAAAGACCGCTCCGGCAAACAGCAAAAAGTTGAGAATATCCGACCCACGAATCCGGGCAACCGGATCCGGAATGAAGAGCTTACTTTAGCAGGGATTCACCGTCGTTTTCACGCGACAAACCCTCGCTCGCGACAGAGTCACCCAAGGAAAGCAGATGTTCCTGAGTCAACTTCCAGCCGCACTGACTTCAAAAGCTATCTTTTAAGGCGTATCTGCCTCGAAACCGGAGTGAAAGCCGCCCAACCACACTCCAGGAATACGCAGCGTGGAGTGAAGACGAACCAGGTCCGAGACAAATCGAAACGTGTACGAAGCTCTCAGCAACGATTCCGTCAAACAAGAAACCGCCATGAAACCATCCAACCATCCGCCCCTGTACCTGCTTGTTGCGGTGACCTCGTTCTTTCTGGGCACACTTACTGACTCGTTTGGAGATTCGGCGTCATCGGTCTCAACGCACACGCCCGCCACACCAACTATTCAAGCCATCACAGATTTACGTGACAAACCTGCCTCCGATTCTTCATCAGAGTCGGATCAGCAACGGGGAGAATCTCACAACAATCAACCGGCATTTCGCAATACACCATCGAATGACGTTTCGATCCATTCGCCCACGAGCGAGAAACCAGCATCGTCGAAGCCCACATCCACTGTACCGGTCTTAAAGACTCGGCTGGGCAACGTCGAAATCTTTACTGCCAATAACGATTGGAATCGCAATATCTCTGACCTCCCCGTCCACCGAATGTCGAGCACCTGGCTGCGGGCAATCGGGAACTCTGACCATCTGCATCCCGACTTTGGAACGGTCTGGCGAGGCGCGCCCATCGGTATCCCATTCGTCGTGGTGGATTCAGATCAGCCGAAAGTCAGAGTCAACTTTGAATACGACGACGAGAGCGATCCCGGACCGTACCCGATTCCGAAAGGAGCCCCGATCGAAGGCGGCCCAGACGCACCATTCGAAAGCGATCGACACATCATCATGATCGATCCGAGAAAGAAGCTGCTGTACGAAATCTTTCAGGCGATCCCCGATCCGGTTTTTGGATGGCGAGCTGGATCCGGCGCGATCTTCGATCTCAGTTCCGACAAGTTACGACCGGACGGCTGGACATCGTCTGACGCAGCAGGCTTACCGGTATTTCCCGGTCTTGTCCGATACGACGAAGTTGCAGAAGGCGAGATTCGGCACGCGCTTCGATTTACCGTCGAACGAACTCAGCGAGCGTACATCCATCCCGCCCGCCACTTCGCCAGCCGACACACGGATCCCACACTGCCGCCAATGGGCCTGCGAGTCCGCCTTCGTGCCGACTATGACATCGCAAAATTCCCGCCGAGCGCTCAGGTCGTGCTGAGAGCTCTGAAAAACTACGGGATGCTACTCGCGGATAACGGCAGCAACTGGTTCGTCTCGGGAGCCCCGGACCCTCGGTGGAAAGACAGCGACCTCGCCACGCTGAAGCGTGTCAAAGGCCGGGACTTTGAATGCGTCTATACCGGACCGCTGCAAAAGTAAGTCCAGAACGAACCTCTGGCCCGACACGAGAGACGCGTCGCTTTCACTCAGTTTCGCGTCTTGTACCTGCGGGCTTGGCCATCCTCGCCAATCTGCACGGTATAGCTTGTCCCGTCAGACTCGACGGACATCTTGACAAACACACCTTCACACTCGTCTGGTTTTCCGACATTGGCGATAAACTTTCCTGGAGTCTGCCGATCAGCTGCAAGCTTGACGTTCTGATGAAGCTGATATAGGTGCTTCAGGGACTCGACCTTCCGCAGTGTTTGCTGAGTCTTCTCATGCCCGCCCTTTGTCGGGCCGTTGCACATAATGGCGACGACCGGATCAATCGCCATGACAAGTGCGGGATTGTTGCTGTTCGGCAAGCCGTGGTGCGTCACCATGAAAACGTCAACCTTACCGAGGGGATTGTTCGGCGTGACGAGCTTCGCTTCGATGTTCCAGGTCAAGTCGCCACAGCAAAGAAATTGGAATCCGCCAAAACTGGTCAGCAGACTGACGCTGGCCGCGTTGTCGGACTTGTCCACCGGCATGGCTTCGTGAAGTGTCGCAAACGGATTTGCCTCGCCTGTGTTTTTAATTACTTCACGGCTGGCCGTGACAACTTTCATCGAAAGTTTCGTGTTTCCCGACTTGATCGGAAGGCTGTCGCCGGCCTTCACTGTTTTTGACTGATTCTGAGAAGCGGCGCGGTAAGCCACAATTCGGTCAATGAACTTTGCATCTTCCTGCAACGAGTCCGGAATCCCTCGATCCCAGAACGTCCCAATCTTGATCTTCTCGGTCAGCGCCGCGTGATTTCCGTAGTGATCAAGGTGCCAGTGCGACACCAAAGCATGATCAATCTGATTGATCTTCGCATGATTCTTCGCGACATCGACAATGCGGTCACGGTCGCGAAAATCATAACCGGGATACCCGGAATCAATCAGCAGTGATTCACCTTCGGGCGTTACAAATAGTGTCGCAGCTCCGCCTTCAACGTCTATAAAGTAGACATCCAGTCGACCATCTTTCGGGCCGGCCATCGCGGACAGAGAAGCGGCAGCAACTACTGCCAGACCAGCAACAAAGCACAAAGACAATCGCATGACGATACTCCATCGATGCAAACCAAAGGACGCTCAAAACAAGCGCCGACTTTAACCCGCGTCGCCTCTGGCGTCATGCGTGTAATGCAGGAAACTGCTTCGGACGTACTGACTCAAAGATCAAAATGAGTTTGATCCGCTGCGACACTGTCGATTTGAAATTGAGCGTTCAAGCGAATCCGCTACAGAGTGAGCAAATACCGCGTGCGAATGCAACTCGACGTTGCCGGAACACAACACAGACTGCCAGAAACTTCTGGGAAACAACTTTCGGTGCTGACAACCTTACTGGTGACATTCAGAACTGTGAATTTGCGACGAGTCACCTACTCATGGAAAGGTGGAATGTCGGCAACGGAATTGCCGTCGATCATCTTCTGCACGTGGCCGGCCACTCCGTCAACAATGGCATCGATCATCGCCGCTCCCGCTTCGGCAGTCGCTTCCATTGGTTCCTGATCAGGCTGCTCACTCATGGCCTCATGCCGAACATTTTCAGGAAACGCTGCCATCGCAAAGGCTGTTTCGAATTCCTGCGCGTGACCGGGCCAGCGTTTCGTTTTCAGATTTGCTTCGGCCACGCTGTCAGGTAGAAACGACCAGTAGCTCTCGAATTGAAGATTGACTTCCAGCCTCTGCTGGAACTGTCCCCAGTTCCCTTCGCACGGAGCGATGTTTCCGCCATGGCCGTTCAGCACGAGAATGTTCGTAAATCCGGCGTGGTGCATACTTCGGATAGTGTCGAAGAGAACTCCCAGCCAACTTCCTGGTAAGGCGGACAATGTCCCAATGTGCCGCATGTGATGCTCGCTGATTCCTATATTCATCGACTGAGCGATAATCACCTGCGGCGACAACATCTCTGCGACCAGCCTGGAAACGTGGTTAACGCTGCGCCAGTCGTGCTCCATCGCGAGATGTTCGAGATGCTGCTCCGTTGCCGCTACTGGAATAATGCAGGCCTTCAACTCGCCCGACTGCATCCGTTCGCGAAATTCTTTACGAGTGTGCTTATGCACGAAGAACTGGTCACTTCCTGATATCGACATCTCGCTTACCTCCACTCGGCACACCACGACGACGTTTCATACTGACTGCGAATCCGCCACTCTCGAAGAACGGCCAGTAGTTCCTGCTTTTTTGCATCGTGCGCAGTATCGTTCCAAAGGTTGTTGACTTCTGCCGGATCGTTCTTCAGATCGAACAACTGACCGTGCGGCTCATCCAGAAAATGCACGAGTTTCCAGTCGTGGTTCCGGACCATCGTCATGAATTCTGCATCAGTGAGAATATTATCCTTAGCCTGCTCAGCGAAAACGTAGTCGCGACCGGTAAATTCTGCATTCGTCAGGCTGGGCAACAATGACTCAGCTTCCAGTGTCTCAGGAACTTCGCAACCTGCGAGTTCCAGAATGGCCGGACCAAGATCCATCTGCTGGACGAGTGACGGGACAATCTTGCCGGCATCAAACCGACCGGGCGACCAGACGATCAACGGCACTCGGGTAATGTCGTCGTACATCGTCCATTTCTGGCTGTGACCGTGATCGGTCATGCAGTCGCCGTGGTCGGACGTGAAAATAATCACTGAATCGTCAAGGTAGCCTTGCCCTTCAAGTGCCTCGCAGATCTCGCCAACCTTCTTGTCGATCATCGTGACGTTCGCCAGATAGTAAGCCCGCTGACGATGCCGTGCTTCGACCGTGGGATTGAGTTGATGAACGACCGAGTCATGATCGACCTCGACGTTGTGAATCCTCATCGCCTTTAAAGCCGGCGGCTGATTGTCGAGTTCTTCCTGAGTCACTTCTTTGATCGGAAGCTCTTTTTCCATGTACGGAGCGGCGTATTCCGGCGTCGGGTCATACGGCGGGTGCGGCCCCGGAAAGCCAATCTGCAGGAATAGCGGTTCGCACTTTGGATAATTGCGGATCCAGTGAGTCGCCATGTCCCCGACAAAAACATCCGGATGAGCGTCTTCCGGAAGCTTCCAGTCGAATGCACCGAGCGATTCATTGTAGTCAGGAAGCTGTCGGTAAAGTTCTCGTTGCTGCTTGACGAGACCACGAAATCGCAATGCCTTGTCCCACTCGTCAAAGTAGTATCGACCTTCCAGATAGCGGTCTTTGTTCTCAACGACATACCGCTCGTGAAACCCGACCGACGAATTGAACGGCCAGGTGTGCATCTTCCCGATGTTGGTGCAGTGGTAGCCAGCGTCGTTCAGGAGCTCGATCCACGACCGCCGCCACAAATCAGCATTTTTCAAAATGCCAGTTGTGTGCGGGTAATAGCCTTTGAACAGACTTGCTCGAGCTGGCGCACAGGATGCAGCCGTCACATGGCACTGTTCAAAGTGGACACCTTCCTTCACCAAACGATCAAGATTCGGAGTGTCCATGTAGTCATAACCAAGCTCGGCAATCGTGTCGTACCGCTGCTGGTCGGTGATAATAAAAATGATGTTCGGTTGTTTGGACATGACTCAATTGACGAATGAGGTAAACGTAGGCAGGAACCCGCTCCGCGACGTCCCGGCAATGCAACAAATTTTCGCTGCAGGTACTTTACGGAGATTGACCTGGCCGACTGAGATGAATTAACTAACCTGCAGCTCTTTCAGCGGCCCAACGGCGACGGTTGTGCATGCTCCAAGAGGGTATGCATCGAGACACTTTCGGATGTCGTCAAGCGTCAGCCCTCGCAGCATTGTGAGATCGTCGGCAACGGACTGGTATTCTTTGCGATAAACCCAGTTGCTGCCGAGCGATGACAAACGTCCCATCGGACGTTCACTTCTAAGGACCACTCGGGACGCGACTTTGTTCTTCGCCTGCTCAAGCTCAACTTCGGTCACGCCGTCTCTGTTGACCTTTGCGTAGATCTTTTGAATTCTCGCGAGGTTCACTTCGGTAGTTTCCGGCTGACACGACATCCAGGTCATGTACGAACCGCTGCCGTCGTAGTCGTAGAAGCCGAGCTCGGCGAATTCAACCAGCCCCGGATCGACAAGCTCCCAATAGATCCGGCTTCCCCCATCGTCACCGACGATGACAGAAAGTATCTCCGCGGCAAATCGCAGTTCATCCTGCGCGGCTGGGCCGGGAGTCATCTGGATGATGTTCTGCTGATTCCGCGACTCCTGCGTGACGATAGAAGTTCCGCCCTGCGGCTTCGCTTCGTGAATCGGACGGTCGAGCGTGCCGGACGGCCAGTCATCACAATGTTGCTTCGCGAGGTCGACAATCTGATCGAATTCGAAGTTACCAGCGATCGCGAGCGTGATATTGCCAGCTCGGTAGTGATCTTCGTGGTACTGTCGCATCTGCTCTGCGGAGAGAACGCCAACGCTGTCGAGAGTTCCGAGTATCGAAGTACCGAGTGGATGTCCTGAGAAGTGCTTCAACATGCCGGCCTCATACGCGACGTGCATCGGCTGATCCTGGTACATGCTGATTTCTTCGAGGATAACCTTCTTCTCAATGTCAAAGTCATCCTGCCGTAAAGTCGGGTAGAGGATGCTCGAAAGCAGCTCGAACGTTTGCGGCAGGTACTCGGGAAGAATCGCTCCATAAAAAAGCGTCACTTCCTCACTGGTCGACGCGTTGTACTCAGCGCCGACTTCGTCAAAGATCCTGTTTACATCGTCGGCGCTGAATTGTTCCGTCCCTTTGAATGCCATGTGCTCCAGGAAATGGCTAACGCCATTTAGTTCTGGAGATTCGTCACGCGCGCCGGTTCGCACAAAGAATCCGAGAGCGACGCTGTGAACGCTCGGGTTGCTTTCGGCGACGATATTCAGCCCGTTGCCAAGTGTGTGCTGATGAAACTGCATGAAGATTCGGGCCTTCGGGAGTGATGTGTTTTTCGCGAGATGAATCTACGACTTCTTAGTGCAGAACAGACAAAGGTCAGTCGTTAACCTTCAATTCTTTCGGGCCGATTGTCAGCACGGTGAAATCCTGAGCCGGACGGCGGTTGACGTATTCCAGAATCGAGTCAACTGTGAGTGCGTCGATCCTCTGCCGGACTTCATCAAGAGTTCGCGTCTTCTCAAGAAAGAACCAGTTGCGAGCCAGCGAGCCAGCGCGGCCGCGACTCGACTCCTGTTGCATAACCAGCGAGCTTTTTGCTCTCGCCTTACAACGTTGCAACTCGCTTTCGTCGATACCGTCGCCCAGCCGCTTCAATTCCTGAAGCGTGACGTCGAGAGTTTCCTGTGCACGTTCATTGCTCGTACCAGCATAGCAAAGAACGCGACCTTCGTGCTTGAGTGACGCCTGACTGGCGTAGACCGAATAGCACAGGCCGCGTTTTTCACGGACTTCAGTGAAAAGTCGAGCGCTCATACCACCACTAAGAACACTGACGGCCGCCCACGCGGCGTAGTAATCTGGATCCGGGAAAGACACGCTGTTGTACGAAAGACCAATGTGCGTTTGAGCAGATTCGTGTTCGAGAAAAGTCCGATTCGGCCCGCAGTCACCTGGCTCGACCGCCGCTCCGTCTTTCTGCCCCCAATCGCCAAAGTGCTTACCGACAGCTTCAATCACGACCTTCGCATCAACGTTTCCGGCGACTCCAAGAATCGAACCGTTCGGACGAAAACAGCACTCATGATGCCTGCGTACGTCAGCAGCGGAAATGCTCGGCAGGTCATCCAGAGAACCGTCCGATGACAGTCCCCACGGCGAGGAAAAACTTAGCTTTCGCAGCTCAACCATTGCCTTGCGTTGAGGGTCGTCTTCAGCCGCAATCAGGCTTTGCTCAGCCCCCAGCTTGACAGGTTCAAACTGGCCCTCGTCGAGGTGCGGTCGGAGGATCACGTCAGCGAAAATTTCCAGTCCATCCGTCACTCGATCAGCGACGCTGGCGGCTGTGAACGTGATGTTCTCCGAGCCCGCTGATTCGCTATGCGCAATGCCAAGATTGTCGAACGTAGCCGTCAGTTCGCGACTGTCGCGCGGACCAGCACCACGAGTAATCCAGTCGGCAAGCATCGACGCTGAACCATTTTTTCCGAATCCGTCGTAAATGCTTCCTGCCGGAACGAGAAACGAAAATGCAGCCGACTGAAGCCCCGGCATCTCTTCCACAATCAGCAGCAATCCGTTCTCAAATTGATGCGTGTGGATACTCTGCTGCTGCATGAACATCGTCCCTGACTGGTGAATGGCTAACGCGGCGGAGTATGGCACACGCCGAAACAGCTCACAACCAGCAGGACGCCAGCCCACAAAGCCGACGGATAAAAGGCCGTTTCGACAAGCGAAAGCGGTGGCGAGAACGTCTTGACTCATCCCACAAACACCACGGTCAATAGTGCGTCGAGACACATGTCGCATCGACCGATCTAAAAGCAAATCTAATGTAACAACGACCAATTCGACTTAAATCAACGCCAATTAGGACATCCGAGTCTTCGCCCTGCAGACTGTCGGCCACAGTCGCCCAGTACAAAGCCAATTGCCTGGCACCAACTGCATCCTGTCAAAGCTGACCGGCTTCGCAACGAATGAGCAAGCACCGCCTTTATAGGATCGAAGAATGTCAGGTTCCTGCTTGCTGGTTATAAGCATGACGACGGGGACGTTGGAAACGTAACCGGGTCGACAAGCATTTCCGTCAGCACTTCAAACCCGTTTTTCCCAGGCATGTTGACGTCCATCAGGACGAGCCCCGGTCGTTTCGAACTTTCAAAATCAACTTCGCAGCTAAGAAAATCAAGAACATCCTCGCCGGCTTTGACCGCACCGACGACATCAGGCATCGGACAGTCACTGAACGCTTCCTTCATTAATACTGACACCGTCCTCGCTGTCGTCGACGATCAAAATATCGATTGGTCGGCCACTGCTTGTGCAAAATTCTTCGTTCAGTTCCTCAAAAGTGCGAACCGGCAACGCCGCCGGATCCGGATTTGCCCACGAGATTTCAGCAACCTGCGCCCAGTACTGTGAAAACCGCAAGATCAAATCCGGCGTTCGGCCTCAAGTTCGAAATTACATACAAACGAGTTTGCGCCGTGCCTGTGAGCATTAAGCACGTCCGCCTGAATGCCGCTTGACGTCGGAATCATGACCGCAATTGACCCTGGTTCGTCATCACCATTTTAGCTTGCCGAAAGATTCTAAAGATTGAGCCAGCCATACCGGTCAAACCGTGAGCAACCATCCCTGAAGTCATCCGAGAATCCACAATCCCGATCCGCTTGAATTCTGAGTCGCCCATTCGACATGCTCTCACAACCATAAACGAATGTCGCTACTCGACCATGGATATAGACGCGACTTCGGAATCACCGACGCCTCAACCAGAAACCGGGACCCAGGAATGAATATTGAAGCCAGAATTGCAGAACTTGAACTCGAACTTCCCGAAGCACCAGCCCCCGGCGGCAACTACACACCGGTCGTTCGAGTTCACGACATGTGCTACGTCTCTGGCCACGGACCGCTTAAACCGGACGGTGAAATGCTGCGAGGCCGAGTCGGCTCGGAAGTGTCTGAAGAAGAGGGCTACGCTGCTGCACGGCAGGTTGGACTCGCAATGATCGCCACGCTGAAAGCCAACCTCGGCGATCTCGACCGAGTCGTGCAAATCGTCAAAGTGCTCGGCATGGTCAACGCCGCACCGGATTTTCAGAACCATCCGAAAGTCATGAACGGCTTCAGCGACCTGATGGTTGAAGTCTTCGGCGATCCCGGCCGAGCCGCCCGCAGCGCCATCGGCATGGGGTCACTCCCCGGAAACATCTCGGTCGAAGTCGAAGCCATCGTCCAGGTCTGCGACTGACTTTAATTAGTCGTCCATTTCAGGATGTGTTGCGGCGGCGTTGGACTTGATGAGGTTGAGATTTTTCAATCGCAATGACTCCAGGCATGAACAAGCTCTGCCCAGTTCCGGCAATTCAACGGATATTGGCTCTCGACGGTCGAAACCGCGCCGGGCTTGTTCCAGCCTACGAATTTAATCACTTGCCGATGCAGAAACGGCTGAAGATCTGGTCCAGCAGATCGTCGGTATAAATGGTCCCGACGATCTCGCCAAGAGTCTCGATACCCGCCCGAGTTTCAAACGCAACCAGCTCGTCGCCAAACCGGCCAGCAGCAGCCTCGCTCGCTCGCTGCAGCGACTCACGGCTTCGTCGCAAACTATCCCGACTTCGCGCGGCAGTCGACCCAACAAACTGCCGCTCACCCTTTGAATTTCCAGAAAGAGTGCCAGCAATCAACTCTCGAAGGTCGTCCAACCCTTCACCACTGACCGAGCTCACAACCAAAGCTTCTTCCGCTGATCGGCTGCCAACGTTTCCGGTGCCACCCTCAACCTGGTCCCCGCGGGTCTTAATCACGATGACTCGGTCGTGCCGTGCATTCAGTTTGTCAACAGCCAACTGATCTGCAGTGATCTCTTCTTCTACAGCGTCGCACGCCACACACCACACAAGAAGATCGGCTTCTCCAACCTGCTCGCTTCCAAACTGCTGAGCGACTCCGTCGATTCCAGTTTCGGAATGACCGAACCCTGCCGTATCGATCAGCTCAACTTTCAATTCACCGCACGTGACTCTTGTCGAAAGGTAATCACGAGTCGTGCCGGCAACTGCCGACACAATCGCATCATCCGAATTCGACAACGCATTAAAAAGTGTGCTCTTACCAACGTTCGGCAGACCAGCCAAAACCACTCGCAGTTGATCATCCGATAACATGCGACCATCCGCCTGCGTTTCCAACTGCGCGATTGCGTCAATCCCCTGCTGAAGCCTCCGTATAACTTCCTCACGAGAAACAAACTCGATGTCTTCCTCAACAAAGTCGAGCCCGGCTTCCAGGTCAGCAAGTAACTCCAGCAGGTCACTTCGCAACTGAAAGAGTTTTCCGGAAAGGCCCCCAGCAAGCTGATTCAAGGCAGTCGTCAACTCTTCGTGATCATCTGCGTCAATGACTCCGAGAACAGCCTCAGCCTGTGCGAGATCCATTCGCCCTGCCAGGAACGCTCGAAGCGTAAACTCACCCGCTCGCGCGGGCCGCACTCCATGTTTAAAGAACGACTCCAGGACGCATTCAAGCAGCGGCGGACTGCCCGGCAAATGCAACTCGACCAGCGGCTGGCCCGTATAGCTGCGAGCTGTCGGCCACACCCAGGCATCACACTGTACCAGCGGAAAGTCTGGCAGCCGGACGGTGCCGCTTTGTCGGTACGCGATCCGACTTGCGGGCAGCACTGCGGTTTCGCTTGACTTAAAGACCTGAGCAATCATTGCCACCGCGTCAGCGCCGCTGACGCGAACGATTCCCCGAACCGCGCCGCCAGAAGCCGACGCGACGGCCGCTATCGTCTGATCAAGCTCCGCGGTGAACATCGTCAAATCCCGATGAGAAGATCAAAGCGCAAAGAATCAGTTTTCCGTCAGCTCAAGACATGGATCCAGTCCCATCCTGCGATACGACTCCGTGCGATGCTTATCCTGCTTCATCATGTCTTTGCGCTGCTTGTAGTGCATCTTCTCGAGGTAACGCTGCGTCTTCATGAAGAAGCTGACCCAGCTTCCAGCGAGTTCGCCGTGGGCGTTCGGGCTGGCCTGCTTTTTCTTTCTGGCCATCTTTTCCGGCGTGTGACACCTCATTAGTTCATCCTCCAGTGAGAGGAAAAACTGATAACCACCTGGATCACCCTGACGAGCGGCTCGGCCGATCAACTGGCGGTCGATCCGCTTTGAAGAATGCATCTCCGTGGCGATGACCTGCAAACCTCCTGCTGACTTCAACGAGTCTGACAGTTTGATGTCGGTGCCTCGTCCCGCCATATTTGTGGCGACAATCACTCGCCCCGACTCACCGGCGTTGCCAATAATCTCGGCTTCCTGTTCGAGATACCTCGCGTTCAGAATTTCGTGCTTGATGTTTTTGTCATTGAGCATCCGTCCCAATGCTTCGGAAGCATCGACCGACGGCGTTCCAATCAGCACAGCTCGATCAGCATTAACCAGACTTTCGATCTCATCCGTAACCGCTCGCCACTTGGCTTCCATCGTGGCGAAGACTCGCGGCTTGTTCAGACGTCGAATACACGGTCGATGAGTTGGTATTGCCGTAGCCTTAAGACTGTAAACACGACGAATTTCGCTGGCACATTGCACGGCAGTTCCGGTCATGCCACCAATCTTTGAGTACAGCCGAAAGAAATTCTGAACGGTGATCCGAGCCGCCTCGCCCGACGCCGCTGTAATGGGAACAAGTTCTTTGGCCTCGATCGATTGATGAAGACCGTCCTGCCATTTTCGACCTTCCATGATTCGGCCAGTGCCCTCGTCAACGATGCTGATTTCGTTGTCGACGACGACGTAGTCCCGGTCTCTGACGAAAGCAAACTTCGCAGTCAACGCCTGCTCGACGTGTTTATAGATCCGCTCGGTATCGATCGAGTCGATCAGCGCCGGTTTACCAAGCAGCAGGACCTTCCGACATCCTTGATCGGTCAGGTAGGCGGACCGTCGTTCTGGCTCGTAAACAAAATCGACATTCGCTTCGAGATGCGATACCGCTCGGTGGCACCATCGAAACAGGCTGACCGTGCCAGCGTCGTTCGGCATCGTCAGGCCGATGATCAACGGCGTTCTCGCTTCGTCGATCAGAATACTGTCAGCTTCGTCAATGAGGACGGCATAGTGGCCGCGTTGCACGGGAGCCTCACCGCCGGACTGATCGGAAAACATTGTTCGGCGTTTTTCACCACCGGTTGCTACTCCCTGTCGAAGACGGTCGCGCAGCAGGTCGAAGCCGAACTCCTTCGCCGTTCCGTATGTGATGTCTTTGGCATAATTCTCTCGCCGTTCGTCGGTTTCCATCGGCGTTAAGATTCCGCCTACAGTCATGCCGAGGGTTTCATAAACCGGTGACATCTCTTCGGCATCGCGTTCGGCCAGGTAATCGTTAACCGTAACAACGTGTGCCCCCTTGCCAGGCAACGCTCGCAGGATTGACGGCAGCGTTGCTGTCAGGGTCTTGCCTTCACCCGTCTGTAATTCCGCGATGCCACCTTCAAAGATCGCAATGCCGCCCATAATCTGAACCGGGTAATGCTCCATGCCAAGTTTGCGACGCGACGCCTCGACGCCCATCGCGAAGACTTCGACCATCAGACTCTTAAGTGGGGCACCAGTCTTCGCCCGCCAGCGAGCATCGCGTGCCTGGTTAAGTAATTCTTCGTCGCTGCACGACGCAAACTTCTGAGACTCTTTGAGGACGCGATGCGCCGTCGCTCGCCAGCGAGACAGCCGCGACTTCGACGGAACTCCTGCCCCCTTTGCGTAATGAAATGCTTGCCCGATCATGATGCTTGCTCCTTGTCGCCCTTGGCTCTCCAACGCCGCCACGGGATAATGAACCCGGAAATGCAGTCTACTAAGTCGACAGTCCCGCGACTCTGGTTCCCGAATCTTTCTGCTCGCTTGATTTTGGCATTTGATAACCGAACAGAACAGCCACCGACAAGATCGATCAGCCTCTTACCTAAATCGTTGATGCCAAAGCCGCAAATGTCCATTAACCAAGTGTCCGGTTCAATCCGCATTTTCGTCATAGCTCGATATCGTTGCAGGAGTTGGGGCACGGGCGTAACCTGATGCGACTTTTCGGATCGCCAGTGACGTGCGCGATTTCGCAAACTCTGAACTTATTTACTGATATGAGTTTAGCGAGTCACAAGTCAGCGCAACCTTGACGAACAATTCTTGAACAATCGCTGGCGCGGTGTAGAATTGCAATGTTCGGCCCAGCTAATCAGGAAGCCTTGGGAGTGTTAAGTCAGGAAGACTGCCGAACCTGCAGAACTGTCAACTCACTACGCTGCTAACTCAGACTGTCAAGCGGTTCACAAGTTCAGTTCTGCGAGCGTTCCCGGTCGCTGCCCGTTGCGGTTCGACCGGTTGGTTTTACTCAGGTTTCATTTTTCAGGGACAGGATAGCTCTCGTACTGCAGCCGGGTCGACGTGACTCGGTTTCCGAAACGGATTTGGCAGCTTCGAGGACATCCGGGCTCAGGAGTCGCCAGCTGTGGACTTGAGCAGCGATTTCAAAGAACTTGTCCGATCGAGGACCGAAATCGTCAGTCTCATTGGCGAATCCACGACGCTCATCCCGGAGCGTGGCGGAGCGGAATACAAGTGCCTGTGCCCGTTCCACGAAGACACAAATCCCTCGATGAGGGTCTATCCGGATCGACAAAGTTTTCGCTGCTGGGTCTGTGATGAAGGCGGAGACGTCTTCACGTGGGTCATGAAACGCGAGGCTCTCAGTTTCCCGGAAACCATCCGGTTTCTGGCTGAACGAGCCCATCTGGAGATGCCGGAACAGTCAAAACATCAGTCAGAACAGTTTGCCAGGAAAGAAGAACTCCATGCCGTTCTGAAATGGGCCGAGCTGCAGTTTCACGAATGCTTTCTCAAAAGTACCGAAGCAAAGGACGCTCGAGATTACATCTCCCGCCGCGGCTACAACCAGCAGACGGTCGACGAATTTCGTCTCGGCTACCACCCTGAAGACTGGGACTGGCTCCAGCGGAAGGCGAAAACGCAGTTCTCAATCGACGCACTTCAGCAATCACAACTGATCCGGAAGCAGGACGACCGGCCAGGATATTCCGATTATTTCGTTGATCGGGTTCTGTTCCCAATTCACGACGAACGAAAACGAACTGTTGCCTTTGGGGGACGCCTCATCCCCGGCCACAAAGAACGGGGCGGAAAATATTTTAACAGCAAAGAATCGCCGGTATTTCACAAGAGTCGAGTTCTCTACGGTTTACCGAACGCCCGCGATGGAATTCGTGATACTAAATCTGTACTCGTTGTGGAAGGGTATGCTGATTGCGTCGCCTGCCACCAGTTCGGTGTCCGCAACGTCGTCGCCACTCTGGGGACGGCACTGACCGAACTGCACTGCAACCGCCTCAAAGCCTTCGCTCAGAAGGTGGTCATGGTTTACGACGGAGACGACGCCGGCCAAAACGCGGCGGCCAAAGCAGTTGGAATGCTGATCGGACAGAGCGTCGACCTTCGAGTCCTCACTCTGCCGGAAGGCGCCGACCCGGATGACTACCTCAAAACAAACGGAACCAAGGCATTTCAAGCTCTGGTCGACAAAGCTCCGGAAGCGTGGGAGTTCAGATTCAATTACGAAGTCAAGAAGTACGGGCTGGACTCGATTAACTCTCGAGAAACAGTCGTGACGGAAATGCTGCAACTGCTGGCTGGAGCTTCCGACCTGCAGGGAACGACTCGTGAAGACATTATCCTCACTCGATTGGCACCGCGTCTGCAATTAACTGAAGGGGCGATTCGGAACCAGCTTCAAAGAATCAGAAGCGCCAGTCGACCTCAACAATTTCAGACCAAACCGGTACAGGAAGAACAGCCTGTCATCGAGCAGGAAGAACGGATCGAAGTCCATCGTCGCCCTCTAACAAAGGACGACCGAATGGAATGCGAACTGCTGGAGATTCTGCTGACGGAGCCAGAACGGGCTGAGCAGGCTCGGCAGGAAATTGGAGTTGATGATTTTCTGAATCCACACTTACGTGAGTTACTCCAGATTGTCTACGACGTAGTCGAGCTGGGTGAAGTACCTTCATTTGAACGTGTGACTTTAGAAATGGAGCGGAACGAGCTGAAAGGAATGACCGTCTGGCTGGCGGATCAGGCTCGCGAGAAGGGAATCGAGCACAAGCTCCGAGAGAACTCGGACGGAGGTGCGTCGATCCTGTTTCGGCAGGTAATCGATGTATTGAAGTGGAGACGGGAAGTCCTGTCTCACAAAGCAGATTTCCAGAAGCAGGCGATGAGCGGCGAGGGCAACGATGCTCTTTCCATGTTGCAGAAAGCGGCAGCATTTCATCGCAAGCGAGTCCAACGGTAGGTCAGGCTTTGCCTGATGAAACAGTGGAGCGGCTGAGTCGTTCTGCGGTTTCTACAGCGTCACACGATCCAGATAGATCGCAGGGGCTCTGCACTACAGTCTTCTTTCAAAGGAATAGCTCGTGCATACAGTCGACGAAACTCTCAACGAACTGATTACCGCCGGTACCCGTCAGGGGCATCTCAAGTTCTCCCAGATTTTCAATTATCTACCGAACGAAGCTGTCAGTCCGGAGAAGCTCGACAACCTCCTCATGGCGATTGACGATCTCAACATGGAGATCGTCACCGATGACGAATCTCTCACTTCCTATGAGAAAAAGAAAAAAAAACAGAAGATCAAGCCAATCGATGGCGTCGACTTCGATGCCGACGGCAGCCGCAAAATCGACGACCCCATCCGTATGTATCTCACTCAGATGGGCGAGATTCCGCTGCTGACTCGCGAAGAAGAAATCGCGCTTGCTAAGAAAATCGAAATCACTCGAAAGCGGTTCCGCCGGGAACTCATGGAGAGTGACTATGCCATGAAGTCGACCATCGACGTGCTGACGATGGTCCACACTTCCGACCTTCCGTTCGACCGGACGATCAAAGTCTCTGTCACCGAAGGCCTGGAGAAAACGCAGATTCAGGCTCGCATGCCACACAACCTGCGAACACTCGAAAACATGAGACAAGCTTACGTTCAAGAAGCTGAAACACTGATCCTCGACACGTCAATTCCGATCGACGAACGCCGCAAACGCGAACAAAAGCTGAAGGCACGACGACGCAAGATGGTCATTCTTGTTGAAGAACTGAGCATTCGCACGCAACGACTCGCTCCAATCATGAAGCGGATCGAGCAAATCAGTCAGCGAATGACCGAACTGGAACGACGACTAAACCGCATCCGCAATCTGCCATCGGCTGCTGCTGAGAAAACCAACATTCAGAACGAGCTTCGCGACATGATGCTCATCACTCTGGAAACGCCGCAGGCACTGCGGGAACGAGTACGGCGTATCAAAGCTCGCTTCGCCGAGTACGAATTGGCAATGCAGGATCTTTCCGGTGGTAACCTGCGGCTCGTCGTTTCGATCGCCAAAAAGTACCGCAACCGAGGCCTGAGTTTCCTGGACCTGATCCAGGAAGGTAATAGCGGACTGATGAGAGCCGTTGATAAATACGAATACCGACGAGGCTACAAGTTCTCTACATACGCTACCTGGTGGATTCGTCAGGCGATTACCCGAGCCATCGCGGATCAGGCAAGAACAATCCGTATCCCGGTTCACATGATCGAGACAATGTCGGCTCTTCGCAGAGTCAGCAAAGAGCTACTCCAGGAACTCGGCCGCGAACCAACCGTTGAAGAAACCGCAGCAGCGGCTGACATCTCCGTTGAAGAAGCTCGACGCGTCCTGAAGATTTCGAAGCATCCCGTCAGTCTCGACCGCCCGGTCGGCGAAAGCGAAGACAGCTTCTTCGGCGACTTTATCGAGGATCAGTCAACTGACAGTCCGGTCAGTTCCGCGACTCAGGAAATGCTAAAGGAAAAAATTGACTACGTCCTTAAAACACTGACATATCGCGAACGAGAGATCATCAAACTGCGATACGGCCTCGGCGACGGATACACCTACACTCTCGAAGAAGTCGGCAAGATCTTCAAAGTAACTCGCGAGCGAGTTCGCCAGATCGAAGCCAAAGCCGTCCGTAAGCTGCAACACCCCGTCCGCAGTCGCCAGTTAAAAGGCTTCCTCGAAAGTCTGGCAACCGCGTACTAGCCAAAACCGCCTGACCAACCGAAAAAAAGCCGGCTTCGCACGACGCAAAGCCGGCTATTTTTTTCGATGCATGGAGAAGGGTGCGTCTCGATGCGTCAGTGTACTGGCAGCACTCAATTGGTATGCGTGGCGCACGCTACGACAATCTGCTAACTCAGCCCCGACAATGTCCCCGTACTGTCGGCGAAACTGTCGACTTTCAGACCGACCGCCTGCATCATCGAGACAAACACATTTGACATCGGAGTCTTCTCGTCAAACTTCAAATAGTGGTTGTGCTTCAGGCCAAGCTGACCACCACCCGCCAGCAATAACGGATAATTTCGATTCTGGTGCGTCCGACTGTTACTACTTCCGTAAAGAACGAGCGTACGGTCCAACATACTGCCATCGCCTTCGGGCGTTTCCGCCAGACGTGTGAGAAACCGAGCAAGGTTCTGAGCTAGAAACTGATCGAACCTGCCCATCTGTTCGGCGCCACCTTTCTTTCCCGCTCCGTGGGCAAGACCGTGCCAGTTGCCAGGCAACCCAATACAGGCTGGAAACGTGCGAGCAATCGTCGGCCCATAACTGCCGATCTGGTACGTCGCGACTCGAGTCATGTCAGTTTGAAACGCCAGGAACATCAAATCGTAAATCGCTCGAATGTAATCCTTCGGACCGTCAGGGTTGGCCTCAAGCGTGATTGAACTCGGATCAACATCCGGCAGCGGAACAGACAACCATCGCTGCGAACGCTCAACTCGTTCCTCGACTTCGCGAACCGACGTTTCGAACTCATCGAGCTTTCGCTGGTCGGGCTTGCCAAGATTTTTACGAAGCGACTTCGACTGATCACGAACCAGGTCCAGAATACTCGCTGAATTCTGCAGACGACGACGGTCTGTTTGACTCGCGGCATCCTGCCCGAACAGCCGTTGAAAGATCCGTTTCGGCTCTGACAGAGCGGGGACCGGCTGGCCTTTCGGTGTGTAGGACAGCGTTGTCGATCGAGTTCGCGGGCCGATGCCACCATCGGTTGAAAGAGTCAATGATCGAATTCGAGTAGCATCACCAAATCGCTGAGCGACAAACTGATCTAGTGAAATCTTGTTGCGATACGAACCGACTTCAAGATTGTTCGCCGTAAGAAATGTGTCGCCCGTGTCGTGCCCATTCATGGCCCGGCAATTAGGGTGCGACAGTCCGCCGAAAATTGATACCTGATCCATCAACGGCTCAAGCGCCTTCAGCACGTTCGTTAGCCGGTAATCTTTGCCTTCGCCACGAGGAAACCATCCCCATTCACGTTCCGGATGATCATCCTTCGGCACAGCAATTCCGTACGGAAACATGATCGAACACATTCGCTTCGGTGGCGAATCTACTTTCGCATTTGCGCCACGGCTCATCCCCTCAAAGAAAGGCAGAGCCAGCGCAACGCCAGCGCCTTTAAGGACAGTTCGACGATCACGATGCCATGATTTATTCATTATTCTGCAATCTGCGGAAGCGTCATTTCGTCAGAAACGACTCGCTGTTCACGAGCGAAACTATTACTTGATTTAACCGAAAATCAGAGTCAATGAAAATAGAAGTCAGTTCATCAATCGTCTTTCGGTCGCCGAGATCCAGCGAACGTCCGAGTCCGTAGGCAGTGAGTCGAGTAATCACCGCTCGCGCAAACAGCTCTCGGCGATTCTCTCGAAGATACTTCTTCAGTTCATTCAGGCCGTCGATTCTTGTCCCGTCCGGCAATACGCTGGAAGCATCGACGGGAACACCGACCGTGTTCTTACCGCCTTTGGTTTTGCTGACTTGCCGCACGGAAGAAGTCTCCTGCCACAGACCGACGGCGTTAAATTTCCCGAGCGGCACGCCCCACGGATCGATGCCGCGATGGCAGTTGCCACACGCCTCTTTGTCTCGGTGCGCGGCGAGTTTTTCCTTGAGCGAAAGTCCAGCAAGGTCCGGGTTCTCAGAATCCAGTTCCGGCACATCGGGAGGTGGAGGAGCCGGCGGCGAATCCAGTAATCGATCAAGAATCCACACCGCGCGTTTAATGGGATGAGACTGTTCGCCGTCCGAATTGCTGAGCAAAAAAGCGCCCTGCCCCAACAGGCCGCCTCGTCGTTGGTCACCTCGCAGCGCAACACGTTCGAACTTCGACGACCTTGGCCCGATCATCCTGTAATGTCTGGCGAGAGATCGGTTCAGCACAGTCCAATCGGAATCCAGCAGGTCGAGACAACTTTCTTCCGAACGAAGCACTTCCGCAAGAAACTCGCGAGTCTGCTCCGCCATCTGAAACTTCAGCCGATTGTCAAACTCTGGGTAGAACTCCGGATTGACTGCAACCCGGTCAAGTGCTGCGAGATCGAACCACTGATCCGCAAACCGCGTTACAAATTCAGCCGAACGGTCATCCAACAGCATCCGTTGAACTTCCTGTTCAAGAACCTGCGGTTTGCTTAGTTCTTCCGCTTTCGCAAGGTCAAACAACCGATCATCCGGCATCGAGCTCCACAAAAAGTACGACAGGCGTGACGCGAGTTCAAAATCGCTGACCTGCTGCCTGCGTGCTTGCTTCGCAAGGTTTGACTCATCCCTGGTTTCAACGATGTAAAGAAAGTGTGGCGAGACGAGGACCGCAGCCAATGTCTCGCGCATCGCCTCTTTGAAACTGGACGAATCGGAACGAATCGCCTCGAAGAATTCGATCATTACTCGCAGTTCGTCGGCAGACACCGGTCGCCGAAATGCTCTTGCGGCGAATCGCCCAAGTACATCCTGCACGTAAATTTTCTCGTCATCCGGCGTCTGAGGCGTGGCATCTTCGGCAGAGAGAATCTGCGAGTGACATTTCGGTGGCCATGAGATAATGACCGGCGATTCGAATTCGACAGACTTAATCACGATCTCCAACCGCGGATTCTCGGCAGTGGGCGGCGGTTCCGGATAACTGGTCAAGGTCGACTTCGGCGTCGGCGTCTTGCCCTTTGGAGTCGGCTTCTTTTTCGGCGGCGGTACTGCGTATGACCGATCTGAATATCGCAACTGATTGCCGTCCGCATCGAGAAAATCGATTAGAATTATCATTCCGTCGAAGTCAACGTTTCCAAACGGCACATCACCCGGCTGCGGATAATCCTCGATACGACCTCGAAAGAGAAAGTTTTGCGGTTCATCGACTGATGCGCGAACATCAACTTCACCCACGACTTTGCGAGGCAGGTGAACGATGCCGGGCAGGCATCCCATAGAGAGTCGCAGTCGAGGGAAATCGTGGCCTTCCGGAATGATCGCACCAGCTTGAATCCGAACTTCGAATTCTCCTCGACGTGGAAAAGTATCTACGTCGAGAACGAACTCTGGCTTTACGGGTTCGTGCCCGGCGACACGTTTGTTTGGCAGTCGACCGACGTCGGTCACCGATTTACGAAAATAATGGATCACCGGCTTGTCCCCCGAGACAATCGCTTCACCCAAACCCAATCGAGCCGCGTGCAGGCACGCCTCGATTTGTGTCGGAGACATTTCAAGCGACGCCCCATTATTCAGAAAGCCATCCGGCGACAGCGGCTCAGGTGGGAGTTCCGCGGAATAGTCCAACTCGACACCAAGCAGATCGCTCATCGTGTTCTGATATTCGTAACGCGTCAGTCGTCGCATGACGACTCGACCAGCAACGTGTCTCTTCGACTTTGCAGCCTGGCGAAGCCCTGCCGTTAACCACTCAACCAGAATCTGCCGTTCAGCCTTCGTCGGCTGCATCGCCTTGGCAGGCGGCATCTCCCCAAGATTCACCCGGTCCAGAACATCATGCCACGCTTCGGAGTCCTTACCAGTTGACAGCTCATGATCGAGCATTTCGATCTGCAAATGCCCTTTCCTGTCTTTAGCTCCGTGGCAGTTGGAACAAAGTTTCTGAAGCAATGGTTTCACATCACGGGCAAACTCTACCGGTTGCTCAGACAGATTCGGCGATTTGGGAGCGGCCAATCCATCCACAGCCGCACCGGAGAGAACCAGAACGCAAACACACAAAGCGGATATGGAGATTTCTCTTGGCAACACCAACATCGAATGAACCCAGCCAGAACTTCAGTGACGAGAATGCTTTCAATAATAGAGCATTCATCATACTGACGTTTCGGGAACGTCGTCCAACCGCCGGTTTGAAAACTATCGCCGCGTGCGGCTGTCGACTACTCGGCGCTCTGGATCGGGCCGCCGATTGCTCGCATCAGGCGGAATTGAGCCTGGTTGTAGCCGACGACGGCTTCGAGCAGATTCTGGCGTGCGTCGGCCACGGCCTGAACCGCCTGTAAAGCTTCGAGCGGCAATCCAGCCAGGCCGCGAATTCTCGCCTTGCTGAGTTCGAACGTTTCGAGCGCGTTCTTAATTCGCGAGTCAGCAAGCTTGATTTGCTTTCGCTGCGATTGTGCCTGGTGATAAGCCTGAGTGATCTCGGAAACGATTCCGTCCCGAGTCGCGTGGTACGCGTACAGCGACTGCTGATAACGGCTTCGCTGCTGGTCCTGGCGAGCGGCATGGCCGAAACCCAGATTTCGCACTTCCCACACGGCAGCAATGTCGAAGTCTGACCGACCAGCAAGGCCTTGCACGGAACTTCCGACTCCTCCGCCGAATGCACCGGCTGAAGCACCGACCGACAGGTTCGGCAGGAACGGTCTCCATTGTTCGCGTTCAAGTGCCGACTCGCCGGCTTCCAGTCGAGCGTAACGTTCACCGAGTTCCGGTCGCGTCTGCAGACCGGTAGCCACCAGTTCTGAAACACGCATCGTCGGTTCGATCATATCGACCGCGATCGGTCGCTCTTCGAGTACAAACAGTGAGGTCTCGGGATCGAGCTGAAGAATCTGAGCCAGCTTCGCAGCCGCAATATAAACTTCGGCAGCTGCATCAATTTGAAGCTGCTGCCGTTC
>JACLAC010019805.1_pt1 | contig 40013 bp, 40 predicted proteins | sample 8027881 | NCBI WGS metagenome assembly JACLAC01 (sample SAMN15725517, study PRJNA655200) | protist metagenome | isolation source: fluorescence activated cell sorting (FACS) single amplified genomes of... | place: Spain: Blaines Bay Microbial Observatory, Mediterranean Sea | collected 2016-01-19 | reverse complement strand
TCCCGCATCGCCTGCCGGCAAGCCCACTCAGGTGGCCAATGTTTCGGTCTCGTACGACAACCTGCTGACGAATGCGACCGACTGGCCGGCACGGCCAGCGTAAACTTCTCAAAGGAGATAAAGCAGATCGCGACGCGAGTAAATCGCAAAGTTCTGGAGACGAGCATCCTGCTGCTCGCCAACGAGCGAAGCAAAATGGCGACGGCACTCTTCGACAAAGGTGACAAAGCGGTGGCCCTCAAATGCCTGAATGAAAACGCCCAGTACCTCGAATAAGTACGCCAACGAGCTGAACTCTCGCGAGCTAAGTGCCTACCAGGCATTTACTGTTCGCCAGGCTCTCGACCTGAACCGCGATGGAAATGTCTACCGCAAGAGAGCTCAGAGTCAGGTTGGCAAGATCGAAGGGCAGAGAGGCTACGATCTCAACCCGAAACCAAAACGGTAGGCACTCTGTAGTCCCGAGACGAATTGAAAACGGGCGGTCGACTTTCGACCGCCCGTTCGCTTTTTATCGATGCTCTTACTGAGTCTCCTCAGGCAGAGCGATTACTTCTCACAGCAGGCGAGGCCGACTCCGCAGCACGCGGCAGAGTCGTCCAGGCAGCAGACTTCCGTTTCGCAGCAGGGAAGTTCGGCCACGCAACAGGCTGCTCTTTCGAAGCAGCAGTCGTTGACTCCCGTTGCTGCAGGCGAAGTCGCTGACGACTGAGTCGCCAGTGCAAAGCCAGTGAGTGACAACGCAGCCGCAACGGCTGCCAGCGGGATCAATCGTTTAAACATGGGTTGGCTCCTGTGTATCGAAGTATGCGGAAGAAATCCGCGAACGCGCAGCCGAAGAGTCAGAATCTCCGGCGGAAAGCAGACGCAGCGTGCGTCTCAGCGCAGCCACACACAGTGGAGTACGTGAATTGGCGGTCGGTTGGATCGCGCAGCAGCCGGTGCGACAGAGATGGATTCTGCCTGCCGGGAAGTCTCAACAATTTCCGACGGCAGAGTGGCAACGCTGGCGGGACCGGAGTCGCTGGCTCGGATTGTGTAGACGTGTGGAAAATCACACTTACAGTTGGACGTCTGAACGGGAGCAGGCGTTTCTTCCTGAGGGCAGCAGATTGAGGCAGATTTCTCAACCTCACAGCACTCGTTGACCTCCGCTGCGCAGCACCATCCGGCCGGAAGAATAGTCGTCCCGGCAAGGAGGAGAGCCAGAGATCGCAGGGGAATCGTCATACGAGTTTCTACGGAGAAGATCAGGCCGAGCTGGAAGATTCTACACGAAGCGTGAAAGTGAGCCCAGCTTTTTCTTTGAGTGTCGTGGCAATCAGTTCGCGTTGGGGCAGTCCGCACGCTTACAACCTTTCGGATCGTCCGGCGAACTTCAATAATTCTGGCTTCGAGCGATGACGATCCCTCGACCGCTCCCTTCATCCCGTATTGAGGAATTCCGTGCCCGACATCCAGGTCAACCCGGGACAACGTTATCTGGTCCGCTTTTCGCCGAAGCGCGTGCCGCACATGTTTACGGACGTGCTGATCATCGGCGGCGGCATTGCGGGAACCCGAGCGGCAATGGAAATCGCCCCTTCGCTCAGCGTGATCATGGTCACGAAAGACAAGCTGACTCAGTCGAACAGCACGTACGCCCAGGGCGGAATTGCTGCAGTGCTCGACCCGCTCGACGATGTCGAAATCCATGCGGCCGACACGATTTCTGCCGGGAAGGGCTTATGTGATGAGGACATCGTGAACATGGTTGTTCGCGAGGCTCCGGACCGGATTCGAGAGCTGATTCAGTACGGCGCCGAATTCGACAAAGAAGACGGCGAGATCGCTCTCACCCGTGAGGGCGGGCATACTCACCGCCGCGTGGCTCATGCGCTGGGGGATGCAACCGGCCGGGAGATCATGCGGGCGATGATCGAAGCGGTTACCGATCGCGAGTCGTGCGAGACCTGGGAGAAGACGTTTACGATCGACCTTTTGACTCACGAAGGTCGCTGCGTTGGGGCACTTGTCTGGAACGAGCAGCATGGCAAAACGATCGTCTGGGCCAAGCAGGTCATCCTTGCCACCGGAGGAGCCGGCCGTCTGTTTCGTGAGACGACCAACCCGGAAATCGCGACAGCCGACGGGCATGCAATCGCATATCGCGCTGGGGCCGTGCTGCGCGACATGGAGTTCATGCAGTTCCACCCGACGGTGCTTTACATCGCCGGCAGTGCCCGGCATCTCATTACGGAGGCCGTGCGAGGCGAGGACGCTTTTCTGCTGAACTCGACTGGCCATCGATTTATGCCGGATTATCACGAGCTGGGTGAGCTTGGCCCGCGCGACATCGTCAGCCAGGCGATCACCGAGGAAATGGAGAAAACGCAGCACCCGTGCGTCTACCTCGACCTGACTCATCTGGACGAGGCGCTGGTGACCGAGCGGTTTCCGAATATTCGCGAGGTCTGTGCCCGATTCGGTCTCGACCTGGCGCGCGACCGAATTCCCGTTCGTCCCGGAGCTCATTACATGATTGGCGGGCTGGCCGTGACGAAAGACACGGTAACGTCGATCGACGGGCTCCTGGCTGCCGGCGAAGTCACGGCATCCGGCTTGCACGGAGCCAACCGGCTGGGGTCCAACAGTCTGCTGGAAGGCCTGGTGTTCGGTCGCCGAGCCGGGCTGCTGGCTTCAGAAAAAGCGGGCGCAATGCCGGATTCGTTTTCGGCGATCCCGATTCACGACGACGGCTGGTTTCCTCCCGAGCAGACCACGGTCGCGGAACTTGATCTGAACGACCTGGGCAATTCTCTCAGTTCGATGATGTGGCGCTCAGTAGGGATCCGGCGCAAAGCCGAGGCTCTCGACCAGGCTGTTCGGCAGCTGGAATTCTGGAACCGCTTTGTCTCGCAGCGGGAATTTCACACGACTGAAGGTTGGGAGTTTCAGAACAAACTGCTTGTGGCCCGCCTGATGGCCGCCGCTGCGCAAAGCCGCACGGAAAGCCGCGGCGTGCACTCGCGGACGGATTTTCCCCAGGCTGACCCCACTCAGGCGCGGCACACGACGATTTCGTCCTGATTGTTGAGTCGGAACGAACGAAGCCGTCTCGATGACTCATCAGGCTATAACGGGAATCGTCAGCCGCTTGTGTTGAGGGTGACATCGCGGCGTGCCATAGTCGTGACGTTTTGCTCCAGTCCTTTTCTGACGGAATTCTTATGCACGAAGCGATTCACCCTGCGATGGAGTTTGTCCTCCGCACCGAAACGGTCCCGGCCGAGCCGATGACGGCCGCGTTTGCAGCGATCATGGATGGCGAGGCTCCCGAAGTTGACATTGCCGCGCTGCTGGCCGGATTGGCCGTCAAGGGCGAGGCCTTCGAGGAAATTGCCGCCGTCGCGACGGTGATGCGGGAGCGGTCGACGAAGATTCCGTGTCAGGCGACGGGACTGCTCGACACATGCGGAACGGGGGGAGATTCGCTTCACACCTTTAACATCAGTACGGCCACGGCGATCGTCGTTGCGGGAGCTGGCGTGCCGGTTGCGAAGCACGGAAATCGCAGCGTCTCCAGCTCAAGCGGCTCGGCGGACGTGCTGGCTTCGTTGGGGGTCAACCTGCAGACCTCGCCGGAACAGGTCGGGCAATGCATCGACGAGGTGGGCATCGGATTCTGTTTCGCTCCGTTACTGCATTCGGCGATGAAGAATGTCGTGCCGGTGCGGAAGATGCTGGGAATTCGCACCATCTTTAATCTGTTGGGGCCGCTGACGAATCCGGCCGGAGCTCAGTTTCAGTTGCTCGGAGCAAATCGGATTTCCTCCGCAGAGAAAATCGCGAGGGCGCTTCATGAACTCGGATGTGAACAGGCTTCCGTCGTCTGCGGGAATGATGAACTCGACGAGGTCAGCCTGTGGGGTGAAACGACCGTCTTTGTGGTTTCACCGGACGAAGTGAAGCTGCTGAAATGGACAGCCGCGACCTTCGAGCTCGATGAGTGCTCGGTGGAGGAACTCAAAGTCGACGGTCCCGAAGCCAGTGCGGAGACGATTCGCAAGGTGCTTGCTGGTGAAGTCGGAGCCGCTCGCAACATCGTCCTCGCAAATGCCGCCGCCGCACTCGTGACCGGAGGACACGCCTCCGATGTGGTCGTCGGAACTGCGAAAGCCGCCAAGGCGATTGACTCCGGCGCGGCGAAGAATACTCTGGAGAGGCTCGTCGAGCTGACACAAAGCTTCGCCGGGTAATCGAACTTCCCGTAAGAAATAAAGACACTCTCATGCGGAGTCCCCGATGAAGACCGCCATCCGCCTTACAGCCCTCTTCACCGCCTCGCTCGTTCTGGCCGCATCCGCTCAGGCTGCGAAGTTCAATCGGGTTCTCGACATTGGCTCGAAGGCTCCCGAGTGGAAGGACCTCGAAGGCGTCGACGGGAAGAAGCACAGTTTCGCCTCGTTGAAGAAAGCGAAAGCGGTCGTCGTCATTTTCACCTGTAACCACTGCCCCGTCGCAAAGTCATACGAAAAGCGGCTCATCGAACTCACGAAGCAGTACGAAAAGAAGAAGGTCAAAGTCGTCGCGATCAGCGTCAGCCTGTACGAAGCTGACCTGCTGGACGCGATGAAGAAGCGATCAAAGGAGAAAAAGTACAACTTCGCGTATCTGCACGATCCCAGCCAGAAGATCGGTGAGGCTTATGGGGTGCTGCGGACGCCGACAGTGTTTCTGCTCAATGCCGATCGCAAAATTGCCTACATGGGAGCGATCGATGACAGCATGTATGAAGACAACGTGACCGAGTCCTACCTCAAAGATGGCATCGATGCGGTGCTCGCCGGTAAGGAGATTGAGGTCACCGAAACAAAATCGATTGGCTGTCCGGTCGCCTACGAATAACGGACTCAGGCTGCAATCCAATATGGCCCGGAGTTTGCGGGAACGGAAAAAATGCTGAAAATCCTGCGATTTAGTTGACTTTCTGAGAGTTTAGTCCTTAATAATTCGCTCACTTGGAGACGCGATAACTGCGTTGAGCAGTTTGCAAATCAACTGGCCATGTTTGAAAGGATGCCCGAATGGCAGACAAGCCCCTCACCAAGACCCAGATTTTGACTCAGATCGCCGAAGAGACTGACCTCTCCAAAAAGCAGGTTCAGGCAGTCCTTGATTCGATGACGGGTCTGATTGAGAGCAGCGTTGCGAAGAGCGGACCTGGTGCCTTCACCCTTCCTGGTCTTTGCAAGATTCACATCAAGGTGAAGGCAGCACGTCCTGCTCAGAAGAATGTCTGGATGCCGATGCTGCAGGCATACAAGGACCTGGCCGCCAAACCAGCTCAGCGAGTGATCAAAGTCACGCCGCTGAAAAAGCTGAAAGACATGGCCTGAGACCAGTCGGTCTGAGGGCACGTGTGATCCTTTTTCACACAGCAGCCAGCAGTCAGATCGCCATGAGTCGCGGGGCTTGTGGCGATTTTTGTGCGCCTGCGGTGGCGGGTGACCTGTCTGACTCCTTTCGAGATGCCCGGCCGGGCAATAGCATTGGAGGTGCCGGCCTCCCAGTTTTTGCACGGTGTTTGAATGAGTCGTTCCGCTCCTATTCGTCTCGCATCACTCGTCGCTGTTCTGCTCGTTGTTTCGATGAGGGCTCACGCCCAGCCGAAGCCGGAGAAGTCCGAGGTCGACTTCGAACGCGACATTCGACCAATTTTCGCCAGGCACTGCCTGAACTGTCACGGCGAGAAAAAGCAGGAAAGCAGCCTCAGACTGGATCGGCGATCGAATTTGCTGAGGGGCGGAGACATCGGCGAGCCTTCCGTCGTCCCGGGAAAACCGGATAAGAGCTATCTGATCAAAGTCGTGTCCGGAGATGACCCGGACATGCGGATGCCGCCAGAAGGTGACCTGATCCCGAAGAAAGACCTCGTCATTTTTCGGGCCTGGATCGCCCAGGGAGCGAAGATACCGGGACAGGTGGAAGAGAAACTCACGACCAGTCACTGGTCGTTTCAGCCGATCAAAAAGCCGACTCCGCCGTCTATCGGTTCGGCCTTCGTCGCAAATCCGATTGACGGATTTGTGTTTCGGAAGCTGGCGGAGAAACAGCTGGCCCCCTCCACCCATGCGGGCCGGCAAACGCTGATCCGACGACTGTTTTTTGTGATGCACGGCCTGCCGCCGACTCGCGAGCAGATTCGCAGCTTCATTGAGGACGACTCGTCGGAAGCCTGGAAGAAACTCGTTGAGAATGTCCTGAAGAGCCCTCGCTACGGGGAACGCTGGGCCCGGCACTGGCTGGACCTTGTGCGTTTCGGCGAAACGCACGGCTTCGAAACAAATCGCGAACGACCCAACGCCTGGCCGTATCGCGACTACGTGATCCGCTCGCTGAACGAGGACAAGCCGTACGATCAGTTTGTTCGCGAGCAAATTGCTGGAGACGCCCTCGGAGCCGATGTCGCGACCGGATTCCTAGTCGCCGGGCCACACGACATCGTCAAAAGCAAGGACATCAACCTGACGCTGATGCAGCGGCAGGACGAACTGGCAGACCTGATCAATGCTACAGGGACAACCTTCCTAGGGCTGACGCTGGGTTGTGCCCGCTGTCATAACCACAAGTTCGACCCGATCACGCAGCGGGATTACTACTCGATCCAGGCCGTCTTTGCGGGCGTCAACCATGCCGACCGCAAACTGCCTTTGTCACCTCGTCGAGCCGCGCGGCTCAAGCTGATTGAGACCGAGATCGATCGCCATCGCAACCTGCTGACTCAGTTTATTCCAAAGCCAAAGATCGACCCGAACGCGAGAGAGCCCGTCACGGCAAAGCTCAACGAAGAAAAGTTTCTGCCTGTCACCGCAAAGTTGGTTCGCTTCACGATTGAGGCGTCAAGCTCGTCTCAGCCATGCATCGATGAGCTCGAAGTTTTTTCGGGCAAAGACAATGTCGCGCTGGCCAGTCTTGGCGTGAAGCCGACTTCGTCGAGCAACCTGCCCGGATACGAGATTCACAAACTTGAGCACATCAACGACGGCCAGTACGGCAATAGCCGCAGCTGGATTTCCAACGAGCCCGGCAAAGGCTGGATTCAGTTGGCGTTCCCTGAACCGCAGAAGATCGATCGGATCGTGTGGGCTCGAGATCGACAGGGAAAATACCGGGACCGGATCGCGACGAAGTACCGCATCGAGGCGGCCATCGAGCCGGACAAATGGCAGATAATCGCCAGCTCAAAAACGCGAAGGCCGTTCAATCCGAATCCAAAACCGACCGAGCCAACTTACAGTTTTGAGGGCGTCCCAGAGAAACTTGCCAGGCAGGGCCAGGTGTGGCTCGAAGAGTTGAAACTGCTTCAGAAAGAAAAAACCACGCTGTCTACAACGCAGGTGGTTTACGCTGGCGCGTTTGGCCAGCCGGGTCCGACGTACCGGCTCTACCGCGGAGACCCGCTTGCCAAGCGCGAAGAAGTCTCACCGGACGCTCTGGAAGTGATCGGGTTGCTCGGCTTGGCGAAGAACTCGCCCGAGCAGCTTCGAAGACGGAGATTTGCCGAGTGGGTCACTTCGCCGGACAACCCACTCACGGCCCGGGTCATCGTCAATCGGCTGTGGCAGCACCATTTCGGTACGGGGCTGGTCGACACGCCCAGTGACTTCGGAGCCAACGGGACCAGGCCAACTCATCCGCAACTGCTCGACTGGCTCGCTCTGGAGCTGATCGAAAATGACTGGTCGTTGAAGCACATTCACCGGCTGATCCTTCTGTCGAACACTTGGCAGCAGGACAGCCAGCCTCGAAAAGGCGCTCTCGCAGTCGACGTGGCTTCACGGCTGCTGTGGCGTTTTCCGCCGAGGCGGCTGGAAGCGGAGGCCATTCGCGACAGCATACTGGCGACCAGCGGGGTCCTCGACCTGAAAATGGGCGGCCCCGGTTTCAGCGGCTTCGAGGTGCAGATGGAAAACGTCCGCCACTTCTTCCCGAAGACGAGTTACGGACCGTCCGACTGGCGGCGGATGATCTACATGACCAAGGTCCGCCAGGAGCAGGAGTCCGTCTTCGGTGCGTTTGACTGCCCTGATGCCAGCCAGGTCATGGCCAGCCGCAGTCGATCGACGACTCCGCTGCAGGCTCTCAACCTGTTAAACAGTGCATTCGTTCTGCAGCAGGCGGACCTGTTTGCGAAAAGGCTGGAGAAAGAGGCGGAGTGGCGAGCGGCGAGCGGCGAGGGACGATCGAATGGCCGCTCTGTACTCGCTTTTGAGCTGGCGTTTGGCCGTCCGGCGACAGCGAATGAAGTTTCCGCGGCGTCTTCTTTTGCAAGTCAGTATGGCTGGCCGGCGCTTTGTCGGGCGCTGTTGAATTCGAATGAATTTCTGTTTGTGCCGTGAGTTCAGGGTGCGTGTGGGCACCCACCCACAGTTTTAATCGGAGTGACCGATGCGAATTCTTCTGGTGACCGCAATCCTGGTTTCTTCATCAACGTTGAAGGCCGCCGAGCCGACTCACAAAGAAGCCGTTGCCGCGATCAAAAAAGCCGTCGACTTTGCTCAGGAAAATCTCGCCGCTGGTGGCGGTGCTTATTTGTGGCAGTACGCCAGCGACCTCAGAGAACGCGAAGGCGAAGGCAAAGCGACGGCAACTCAGGGCTGGTGCCAGCCGCCCGGAACTCCATCGGTGGGTGAGGCACTTCTGGAAGCCTGGCTGAGTTCGGGTGAGGACTTTCTTCTGGAGGCTGCCCGGAAAACTGGCCATGCACTCGCCGCGTCTCAGTTGGAATCCGGTGGCTGGGACTACCAGCTGGAGTTTGATCCGAAGGCCCGCTCCAACTGGCGGTTTCGTAATGCGAAGGAACGCGGCACGAAGATTTCTGCCAAAGCGAAGAATGTCACGACGCTCGACGACGACACGACGCAGTCGGCTTTGCGGTTTCTGATGAAGCTGGATGTCGCGCTGAAGCATCGGGATCGGCGAGTGCACTCGGCTGCCGAATACGCGCTCGCTCGGTTGCTCAAAGCGCAGTATCCGAACGGAGCTTGGCCACAGCGCTATTCCGAATTTCCCGACCCGAAGAAGTTTCCGATTCGGAAGGCGTCCTATCCGGATTCCTGGCCTCGCGAGTATCCGAAGGTCGATTACCGCAGCTTCTACACGTTCAACGATGACACGTTGGCCGACATGATCGACACGATGCTGCTTGCTGGTGAACTCTACGACAACTCGGGGCTGACGGCCGCGGCGGAAAAGGCGGGCGACTTCATCTTGCTCGCGCAGATGCCCGAGCCGCAGCCGATCTGGGCTCAGCAGTACAACGCCGAAATGCATCCGGCCTGGGCCAGAAGGTTTGAGCCTGCGTCGGTGACGGGCGGCGAGTCCCAGGGCGTCATTCGAATTCTTCTTCGACTTTACCACCGCACCGGCAAGGACAAGTATCTGGAGCCCATTCCGCACGCGTTGAAGTTCCTCAGTGAAAATGAGCTGCCCGGTGAGCCCGGACGGCTCGCGCGGTTCTACGAGCTGAAAACCAGCCGGCCACTCTACTTCGTCAAGGACACCTACGAGTTGACGTATGACGATTCGAACATGCCGACTCACTACGGGTTTAAAATCGGCTCCGGAGTGAAACGGCTTAGTGATGAACTGTCCGCAGCGAGACAGCGCGGCCGCGATGAGAAACCAATGTGGACAACGAAGCGAAGCCGTCCGGGAACAGACTCGAGGCTGACTGCCGATGCAGAACGGCTGATCAAGTTGCTCGATTCTCGCGGCGCTTGGATTGAGGAAGGCAGCTTGCGGGCGCGAGGCAACGACAACTCGCCACAGAAGATCATCTCGATGAGAACGTTCGCGAGGAACCTGACTCGACTGGCCGTCTTCGTGGCCGCGACGCGAGAACGCTGATCCGTCAATTCTCGACTCGATCGTGGTTTTGGGAATCGCTGTTGTTGGGTGAGTGGCCTGGCGGAGACGGAGCGATCTGGTCGGTCGTATGTTCTCCGGACACGAAGCGAGTCGTCTGCGGTACGAACGACGGGGCTGCCACCGTCAGCGATGTGGCTGCCGCGAAAGACTTGCCAACTGGCGGAATGCAACGGGAAGCACGGATGACTCCCAAAATCATCCAAAGATGAGGTCTGTTCGGTAACGTTCTCTCGGGACAGCAATTGGGTTTAGGTCGGCACGAAAGGCCCTCGAGTTCAGGTCATGCCGCGGCAAACGGAAAACAGCTCTTCAACGAGAACAACAACAGCCAGGTCAGCGGCATTTGCATTACGCCCGACGGCTCATTCATTCCGCCGGGCGTCGTCAGACTGTGCTTTCTTCGGCCACGTTCACAAACACCTTCAGGCATTTGCCAGTCTCCAGCAGGTCCATCATCTGCTGGTAATTCTCCAGGCCGTCGACGGGGTGAGTGAGGATTTGCTCGGTTACGCCCGGGAACATCTGCTCGCCAAGAGCCAGGTCGGAGATGCCGATTTCGAAGTGACGCCAGTTTCCGTTTACCGTGCCAACCAGCAGTTTGTTGCCGAGCACCCATTCCAGGTTGATTTTGTCACCCGGGACATCGACGTGATGGTCACCGCCGGTGACGCTGCTCCAGATGAGAGCTCCGTTCAACCCGAGGTACTCCATCGCGCCGAAGGCCTGATCGCTGCGCCCGGTCGCCTCGAAAATCAGATCCGGCCGACCGACTTCCTTCGCGATATCCGCTGGCGACTGCTCCTGTGTGCTGACGTACCGGGCTCCATACTGGCCGGCGATTTCCGCTTTGAGATTGCCTTCGGCTTTTGACCAGGCGAAGACGTGAACATCGAGGCCTCGCAGCCGGAACATCATCGCGGCGAGCAGACCGATCTGGCCGGCTCCCAGAACGAAGGCCCGTTGCGGTTCCCAGACCTGCAGCCGCTGCTGAGCCAGATAGGCCTGCTCGATGCCCTTTGTCACGACGCTGGCCGGTTCGGCGAGCACTCCCAGATGCCGCAGCCCTTTCGGAATCTTGACGAAGTAGCGCTGGTCATCGACGAAATATTCAGTGAGGTAGCCGTGCCGCAGGTTGATGCCTCGCTCGAAGTAAACCTCTTCGCTGGTGATGTCGTTTCGGCCGATCTGATCGTAGATCGAACCTCCCGGTCGGCGGACGGTGCATGCCACCAGATCCCCGGGCTGAACCCGCTTCACGTGAGGTCCGACCTCGACGACTTGCGCGAAGGCCTCGTGGCCAATCACGAGGAAGTCGCTGCCCTCCGGAGGGTTTCCATAAAGGCCTTCGTTGATCTCACGGTCGGTCGCGTCGACTCCGACTTTGAGGACCTTCGCAAGAACTCCGTGTCCGTTGGGCACTGTGTCCAGAGACGGCATTGGAAGTTCGGCCACGTGGACGCTGTTTTTTTGAGGAGGCCGAACGGCAATCGCTTTCATGAAACTCTCGTCGCAGTCGTCGGGTGCGTCTCAACGCACGTGGGATGTCTTGAAGTTTCTGGAATGGTGCTCACGCACTCACGGCTCAATCTTTCAGGCCGAGGACTCGTTCGGCATTGCCGCGAAAAATCTTTCCGGCCGTTTCCTTTGGAAGGCCGAGACTGTCGAAGACCTCAAATTGAGGAACCTTCTGTCCCGGCTGCAGATAGTCGGTTCCGAACATCAGCCTGTCCTGGCGACGGATCATGAACGCTCGCCCGAATTCCCTGTCGCGGCTGATTGAGTTCGCTCCAGATCCGGCGGACAGGTCGCCGTAGATATTCGGGTACTTCTCCATCAGGCGATCGATCGCCCCGCCCGCCCGGACTTTGCCTGTCGGATAGCCTGCCAGCTCCTGCTGAGTCAGGCCACCAGAAATTGAAGCCCACCAACCGGGGCCGTGGCCGATGAAGTTCAGCTTCGGGAACGTCGAAATCGCGTGCTCCAGACGAGGCAATCCGGGTGTGTCTTTGCCTCGCTGGTTGTCCATGTGGAAAAGTAACGGAATCTTCAGCTCCTGGCAGACATCGTAAATCTGCATCATCAGCGGGTCATCAAAGTTGAGGCCGACTTTGTGCTCACCAAAACCCTTTGCTCCCATTTCGACATAACGGCCGATGACGTCCAGGAAACCTTTCCGGCCACCTCGCAGCGAAGTTCGCGGATCGACCGAGCAGAACGGGATGAACCGATCCGGGTGGTCCTTCGCCGCCTTGAGCGCTGGCTCCGTCAGCAGCAGAAAACTGGAGGACTCCGGTGAGGTCAGGGGCAGCAGCACGGACTTCTCAATGTCATGATCGTCCATCCAGCGAAGGAGCCCCTCCGGCTTGAGCTCCTTGTTGCCGTTCCAGGTCGTACCAACGTGCGTGTGGACGTCGATGTATGTCGAGGCCTTTTTTACAGGTGTTTCCGCGGCAAACAGCCCTGACAGAACCGGCATTGAGCCCGTGGATCCGGCGGCGACAGCTGTGGCGATCTTCAAAAAGCCTCGGCGTGTGTGCTTCATTTTTCTGCTCCGGAAAGAAGTCCGGTTTCGGTGGAGATTCGACACAGCACGCTACGGCAGCCGATGCGGCTCGTCCAGCCTCCCAGGGATTCTCCTCAGAAAAGCGCAGTTGTTTTCAGGCGAGAGAATCAGCGGCATCCGTTATTCTGAATGATCGCTGCGTGGCGCAAGTCACACCACACTCTTCAGAATTGATGCAACCGAGATGAGCCTCCCTCTCCCCTGTCCGGAAGGTGACCTGCTTCGCGCGATTTTGCGCGGAACGGTTGAACCGAAGGACGAGGAGCGAATCGCTCTCCACCTGGAATCGTGCGAGCAGTGCCGGCGGACGCTTGATCTGCTTTCCGGTGGCGAAGGTGAGGATGAATCGACGGTTGCCGAATCGCATTGTGATGACATTCAGCGAGATGTTAGTCCGGTATTCGATCCCGCAGCGGATTCTTCCGAGTCCGCCACACCTGAACTTCAGACAGTGACGGAGCCACTGAAAGGCGACGATCTCTGAGTGCGTGGAACTTCGGCTGCAGAGGCGTAGGAAGGAATGATCCCGTCGCTGCCGTCGGGCATGGATGCATTCATCCAGAAGCAACTCGGCAAGGCTGATCTCGGTCAACCGGCAACGATCGGTCATTACGAACTCGGGGCAAAGATCGGACAAGGCGGCCGTTTACCGGGCTTATTACAGGAAGCTCAGCCGTGATGTGGCGATAAAGTTTCTCAAACCGGACCTGACTCGCGACGGCACGTCCGTTGAGCGATTTGTAAGGGAAGCTCAGGCGGCGGCGGGTGTCGTGCATCCCAACGTGGTCACGGTGTACAGCATTGAGGAATCCGGAGGTGTCCCGTGGATCGTCATGGAGCTGATCGAGGGTGAGTCGTTGCGGAAGCGGCTCCACTGTTTTGGCCAGTTGACACCCACAAGCGTCGCCCGAATCGGGGCACAGATTGCTGAGGGCTTGAAGGCCGCTCACGAAAAGGGGTCCATCCATTGAGATATCGAGCCGTCGAATATTGTCCTGCTGGAAGACCTGGACGAGGTTCGCATCACCGACTTCGGCCTTGCCCATCTTGAGGGTGCGGCGAGGCTGAAGAAGTCCGGCACATTGATGAGCCCGCCGAAATACATGGCTCCGGAGCAGGCTCGCGGCGAAAAGGTCGATCACCGAACCGACCAGTTCAGCCTTGGAATCGCCTTTTTGGCGATATGCATGGGACGGGTTCCGTTTGAAGGCAGTAATAATGCCGAGGTCATTTCCAACGTCGCTAGGTATCGGCTGATTCCGATCGAGACTGTCGACCCGACGCTGCCGCACTGGCTGACAGACATCATTACGAAACTGTTGAAACAGAATCCCGCGGACTGATTCCAGTCCGCTCAGGAAGTCGCGATCCGACGGCGTAACAGCCTAGACGAAGCTGAGTTTAATCTGACCACCGACGGTGGCTGGGAAGCGGACACCGCGATTGACGGCTTACCCCAGTTCCACCAGGAAGACTCAGGTCGAGGGCCCTCCGTTCAACGCCGACACGACACACACGGCGATTCTGGCGACCGCAACTGCAGACGTTCCCGGGATGACGGTTTCCCGACCAGCAAAGGAACGTATCGTGAGCACTCAGAGCGCGATCATCGCAGCGGGACTGGTCCTCTTGTGCGTGCTCATCCCGGTGCTGGCCGGTTGGATCGACTTTGGTGGCGGAGAATCGGGACCGAATCCTGACGAAGAAGACCGTGCGATCATTGATGTTTCTATGAAGCCATTGCCTGAGGTGGGCGATGGACCAGTCGTGCTGGTACAGGAGCATCAGAAGAGGCGATTCCGTGATCTGGGGCCAGCCATCGGGGCCGCAAAGCTAGGCGAGGTCGTGCTCTTGGAATTTGACGGGGAGATGGACGTCCCGCAAATCTTTGTGGACAGCTCAATTACGATTGCTGCAGGATGGAACAAGAAAAAAGATAAGCCGTTCGAACCAGTTCTGATTTGCGATCCTGGACGGCGCACGATCCCTTTTTACGATTTGCAATACCGTTCGAATGAAAGGAGTGGAGCTTCGGTTTGCTTCGGCATTCAGTGAATCTCAGCGCAAAACACTGGCCAGAAAACAGCTGCTCGAAAAAGCTATCGTGTGCGAAGTGGGAGGCAGGATCGAGCTGATCAACTGTCGGATCAAGATGGCCCCCGGGAGACTCGACATAGATTGCCATTCAGGTGGAACCGGGAATGCTGGGAGCAGTCATTCAGAATAGCGAGACCATTGGATGGATTGCGGTTTCCGTTGTCAGCTCGCCTTCAGTGGTGATTGACAATCCGCTTTTGCTTTGTCTCAGGGCAATTGTCGTTTTGCCACAAATGAATTCCTACGGATCAATCGAAATAAAGAACTCTATTGTCATCGGAGAATGTCTCCTTCATTTCAATATTGGCCGGTTCATGCTGAACCCGGGGACTTCCTCTCGTCTGAAGGTGAGCGCTCGACGCAACGTGATCGACACGTCACACACGCTCGTCACGATCTCTCAACTGGGAGTTGGCCCGAATCTGATGACGCTCGATGAGGTCCGATCTATTCCGCTGCTTTCCCTGCTGCTGTATGGCGGCCATGCGAACCGATATGACATCCGATGGCCAGTGGTCTACCTGAATCCAAGAGAAGATCCTGTTTCGCTGACCCAGCTTGTTCCCTTCAGCCTTCAGGAATGGTCGGAATACGGGCCCGGAAAAGACAGACAATCGCGCACAGTACAGTTTAATCCTGCCGTTGGCTTTGACGGTTACCATCCCGATCTGCTTCGCATTTCGGGTGCGAAGGAACTGCGGCCATCGTCTTGATGGTAACCTTGCCCCTTCGCACGTCAGTGACGCCATCGACCAGATCGGACCGGGCAGGTTACCAGGGCTTCCTCAACCAAGCCCGCGGCGAGGGGGCCGGAGCCGGAGAGGCACCGCCATCCGACAAAAGCGACTGAACGCGATTCGCAGCGTTTGTTGGATATGAGCGGGCAAACGCCAAGATAAGAGAGCTACCTCAAGATGACGTCCAGCCAGGCAGCCTTAACGCTGGTAGACTTCGTCAGTTGGCGGTGGGATTTTCCTGGTCAGCCTGGCTGTGGTTGGAGTATGTCGGCCAGTCCGGATCGTAATCCTCGACCTGGTTGCCCCACTGATGCCAGCCGGGGCGAGTGCCTCTCGCAAACAGCTCCAGGAAGGGACCGGGGCTGCAGTCTTCGATGATCCCGTAAAGCTCGTCCGGCTTCCGCGAGTGCTCGCGCTTCTGCGTGCGGATGATGTTTACCTGGCGGCGACCGGGGGCGAGGGTCCTCAGCTTGCCTCGAATGCCGAACAGTACCAGTTCCGTCGTGTTGCGAAAGTAGAAGCCCACTCCGCGTCCGTCCGGGCCGCCGTCCTTGCGGACCTTGTGCCAGACGATGTTGGATTTGTACTGAAATCCCCACGCTTCCATGACCGCCAGGCCTTCGGCGAGCAGCGCGTTGGGAATCCACAGGTAAAGGTGACTGGCATCGGCCGCCGCTGTGGAGACGGGGATCTCTTTAATGTCATCCAGCGTAAGTGTTTCGTAGCGAGAGAGGCGACGATGTTCCGGCGCGACCTTGCCGGTGCGGTTGGAGAACTGCCACGGCGGGTCCGCGAGGATCGCTCCGCAGCCAAGCCCGGCACACTCCTTTGCGAATGACTGTGCCGCGCTGAGGTCTGACATCGTGATTCCTGCCGAACGTACTCGCGGAAATCCGAAGGGTAAGCGAGGGAGAAATCTCAGACTACTCTGTTCTGGTCCCTCGCTTGAGCTTCGGGTTAAGTCGCAATTATTTGCGATGAACGACGAAGCCAGGCACGGAGACTCGAATGGAAAACAGAGTTTTCCCGGCGGCCACGTAGAGCGTTTTCAGATCGTGTCCACCGAAGGTCACATTGGTGAGCACGTCTTCTGGGATCGGGATGCGGCCTTTGATTTCGCCTTGTGGCGTGACGATCCAGATGCCGGGCGGAACGTCGCCGGCTTCGTGAGGACCTCGCGGGCGAGTGATTCCGGCGGCGATCCACAGGTTGCCTTCCTGATCGACAGTCATTCCATCTCCGCCACGCCCGGGAGCAAAGTCGATGACGGTCCGCTGATTCGAGAGGCTGCCGTCGTCAGCCAGGTCGAAGGCCCAAATCTTCCGGTTGCCCCCGACGACAGGGCAACTGTCGACCAAGTACAGCGTCTTCTCGTCGGGGGAAAGGGCGATGCCGTTAGGCCTTTGAATTTCTGGCTGAGTAATCGCGCAGGTCACCGTACCATCGGTGTCGATCCGGTAAACCGAATCGGTATCGAGCTCCATCCACGATCTGTCACCGTAGCACGGATCGGTGAAGAAGATGCGTCCGTTCGAACAGGCCGCGATGTCATTGGGAGCGTTGTAGCGTTTCCCCTCGAAGCGCTCGGTCAGGACCTCGATCCGCCCTGTCTTCATACAGGTGCGAGTGATCCGGCGATGGCCGTCGTTGTCACCGAACTCATTGCCTTCACAGGCGAGCAACCGGCCCTCGGCATCAAACAAGAGCCCGTTGGCCCGACCGCTCGGACATCGCCAGACCGACGTCCGGTCTGTCTGCGGGTCGTAGCGCATGATGCGGTTGTTGGCGATGTCGCTGAAGTAGACGTTGCCGTCTTCGGCCGCGGCCGGTCCTTCCGTGAAGGCAACTCCGGTTGCCGGAGCGACCGCAGAATCCTCGATAAAATCCGATGGGAGTCCAGCGGACTGAAAGTCGGTCATCGCAACCTCCTTGATGCCGTTTGACGTTCCGCCTGAAGGCGGGACGATGAGCTTACGCGGCCGGCTTTTCGTAATGCTGATCGGCGGGGACTTCCTCCATCAGCATCTCGATGAGCTTTTCGCTGTTGATGTCCGCTGCCTGCGCGGCGTAGTTCACGGCGAGTCGATGTCGCAGCGCGGGCCGGGCGATGGCCTGAACGTCTCCGGCGGTCGCGTGGTAGCGGCCATGCAGGATCGCTCGAGCTTTCGCACAACTGATCAGCGTGAGCACTCCGCGGGGGCCGGCTCCCCAGCTTGCCCACTTGTTGACGACTTCCGGCGACTCGGGACCTCCTGGGCGGCTGGCTCGGACCAGAGCCCAAGCATAACCCAGAACCTGATCGCTGACCGGAACCTGCGTCACCAGCTTCTGAAAGCCGATGATCTCCTCACCGGAAAGAACCTGCTCGATCTTCCCCATCTGGCCGGTCGTGACTCGCCGCGCGACTTCCCATTCTTCCGGGCCGGTGGGGTAGTCGACCTTGATGTAGAGCAGGAATCGGTCCAGCTGAGCTTCGGGCAGAGGGTAGGTTCCTTCCTGCTCAAGCGGGTTCTGCGTGGCCAGTACGAAGAACGGATTGGGCAGATTGTGCATCGTGCCGCCAGCACTGATGTGTCGTTCCTGCATCGCCTCAAGCATGGCGGCCTGTGTCTTCGGCGGCGTCCGGTTGATTTCGTCGGCGAGGACCATGTTGGCGAACAGAGGTCCGGGCAGGAATTTGTAGGCCCGCTGATTTGTTTCCGGGTCTTCCTGAATGATCTCCGTGCCGGTGATGTCGCTCGGCATGAGGTCCGGCGTGAACTGAATCCGCTTGAAGCTCATGTGCATCGCATCGGCCAGCGAGCTGATCAGCAGCGTCTTCGCCAGACCAGGCACGCCTTCCAGCAGAGCGTGTCCTCGCGCCAGCATCGCGACGAGCACCTGCTCGATGACGTCCTGCTGACCGACGATGACTTTGGAAAGCTCCTCATTGATTTTCTTAAAAGCCTCCGCGCAGTTTTCAACAGCTTTCAGGTCGTCCTGGGTGGGTTCGCTCATGGGGTGGGCCTGCGGGTGAGGGTCAGTGGAGTTGAACGAGTCGTTGAAGCGTCCTGGTGACCACAAAACGTATCGAGTCTGCAGGCAGACTCACAACTGAGCGGCGATCCAGCGGCGGTCCGGGGTGGCTGGTGCTTGACCGCGCAGCCCAAGGGCGGATTCCGATGACGACTCCGCCCACTGCACCGAGGCTGACAGCGGCACCTTGGTTGTCTCAAACGGAAGGGCACCAGTCAGTCCTGGAAGCTGCTCTGGAGGTGGAAGTTGACCAGCATGGCATTGACGGCTGGAGTCTGCAGGTCGTTGGTCGGCTACCGGTATGTACGATCAAATTCGCGGCTCTTCGCAGCCGATGACTCGTCTCGACACATTCGCAGATTTCCCAGTAGACTTCTGCTCCCTTCCTCATCGAGACATCTGTCTCGATTAAAGTCCGTTCGGACGATCTCCTCAACCATGGACGGTTGACCATGCTCCCAATCCGCTTCTGGCTTCTGGCCAGCGTCGCTCTTTCTATTGCCGGCTGTCAGTTTCCGCTGTTTCGTGATCGAGTTTCGTCGACCTTGCAGCGTGAAAACCCGGATCAGGTACAGCGTGAAGGAGGGCCTCGGCACGGCGACAATCGGGTTCCAGAGGTGTCTGCCGAACTTCCTATCGAGACGTCCAGACAGCCGCAGAGCGAGCAGTTGCTGTCACGCGGCAACGAGGAGCTTGCTCAAGGAAGGCTGGCAGACGCACAGATTTGCTTTCGTCAGGCACTCGACATCGCTCCGAAGAACTGTCACGCGCACCACATGCTGGCACGGATCGGCGATCAGACACAGCAGTACGAAGAGGCTGAAGGGCACTACCTGGCCGCGCTCAGCTCCAATCCAGCTGACCCGAATCTGCTGAGCGATGTGGGCTATTCCTATCTCCTTCAAGGCAAATATGCCTGCGCCGAAAGCTATCTCAAACGTGCTCTGGAATACGCTCCCGGCCACGTGATGGCTCGATGCAACTTCGCAGCACTCGCCGCTTATCAGGGGGATTATCCCAAGGCCCTCGGCTGGCTGCGTCAGGTCGGCACTGAGCAGCAGGCTCAGACAACTCTTCGCGAGATCATCGCCAATCGCCCCCCTCAGCTCAGCCTGGGAAACGACCCGCTGTCCGAGTTCCCACCGGATGCCTCTCCCGCCGCGCAGGGCCAAGCTGCACATCTGTGGAAAGCCAGGGAACAGGCGGCCTGCGAAGAGTGGAAACGCGGGATGGCTGAGTGGAACCGAGAGCAGGCTCAACGGGCGAGAGTTGCCACGAAGCCGGTCTTTGATCCACGCCATCCCGTACGGATGTACCCGGGAAGCCCCAATGAGAGCCAGCACGAGGCCGTGCGGACTGTCGATGAGGATTACCACCTCCGCGCTCGGCAGCCGAATCAAAGACAGCCTGTCGTTCAGCAAGGCCAGCCGGCTTGGGGAAATACCGGCCCGCAGGTCATGCAGCTCGCCGAGCAGATGCGGTATGAGGATGCCGCTCGAAACCAACAGGATCCGCTCTTCCCTCAGGGACAGCAACCAATGGTCGCGACACACCAGGGGCAGATGCAGTACCAGCATCCTACTCAGGGGCAACCGCAGTACCGGCCAGCAACAAATCTGAATCCGAACCAGATGCCGTACTTCGATTACCAGGGCCAGCTGATTCAACGTGGAGTTCACACCGGAGGTCAGATTCCCAGCCAGGGGGAATCCCGATCCGACCTGAACCGCGATGCGAAAAACCAGGTGGAGTTGAATCCGGCACCGCCAGACTTCGGGCAAAGGCCGCGAGACCAGCAACTCGCACTGCCCACATTCCAAGGGCAGTCACAGGAACCACGTGTCTGGAATCCACAATCGTCGGGAGCTCAGTCCCCTGAAGATGCCGCCGGGATTCGTCGAGCTCTCGATCTGGGAATGTCGATTGGCCCGGGCAGTCTTTTTCCACTCGAAGCGGGCGGAACTGAGCAGGCCTCGGTTTCACGCAGTCAGCGCGGAGGCAACCAGCCCGAAAGTAATCAATCACCACTTGGCCGTCTGCCTGCAACCGGTGCCGCTGCAATCCAGCCTCTCGCAGGGCAGCCAGCGCATCCTAGTCAGCAGCTTTCGTACGACGTTCAGGCTCAGCAACCGAACATTGTTCTTTCCGGCGTACCTGATTATTCACCGACGGACCCCGCAGCGCCAGCTCACCTCGCTCAGCCTTATTTCGGAGAGGGTGCAGCAGGAGTTGTTCATATGTCGTCACAGGAAGAAGATTTTCGCTTCAGCGCAAACAGGCAGCGGCAACAGAATCCGTCGTCGAACAGGAACAACGAACCCAGCCAGCCGTTCAGGGCCGAACACTCCCGAACTCAGCCAGTTCCTTTGCAGGCCAGTTTTCGGGCGGGCGGAGCACCGGCGTCGCCGACGATGAGTTCCGATTTCGTTCGCTCTCACTACATGACTCGCGAGCAGCAGCAGATTCCGCATACATCCCACACAACACCAGCCGGCACGACTGGTTCTACCGAATCAATGCGGAGCGGGACGGCGGAAACCGGATCACCCATTGGCGTGCAGGGCACGCTGCCCGACTTCCGTTCTGCCGACGGCTCAGGCATAAGCCAGCTGCGTGTGCTGCATAACAGCCAGTTCTGATCCTGCGAGTCAAGCAAGTTCCGTTAAGCCGATGGCTTTGCAGTGGCCTCGGGAGTTTCCGCTTCGGAAGGCTTGCCGCCATTCGGAACGAGCTTGTCGAGCAGCCCGTTGACGAACGAGCTGGAATCGGCATTGCCGAAATTTCGTGCCAGCTCAATGCACTCATCAAGAACGACGGGGACCGGGGTGCCCATCGAGGTCACTTCGTAGTAGCCCATCCGGATGACGTTGCGATCAGTCGGAGCCATTCGCGAAAGACTCCAGTTCTCGGCCACGGCCAGGATCTTCTCATCAATCTCGGCCTGCCGCTCAAGAGTGCCGACGTAAAGTTGCCAAGCGAACTCACGCAGTTCCTGTTTCGCCAGCAGCTCATCAAGACTCTCCTTCGCCACGTACTGAGACGTGTCGGGGTTGAGGTCTCTTTGATAGAGAAGCTGCAAAGCGGCTTCACGGGCCTGTCGACGTCGAGCCATAAGACTGCGGGTCCCTTCCCGGGTGCTGAGTTGGTTAAGTCTGCTGCCTGTCAGGATGCGTCCGTGATCCCGGCTTCGGCCAGCTTCTTCAGCGTAGAGATCATTTCGATGGCCGCCAGAGCGGCTTCGTTGCCTTTGTTACCGGCTTTGCCACCAGCTCGATCGATCGCCTGTTCCATCGTCCCGCAAGTCAGAACGCCAAATGTGACCGGGATGCCGGATTGCTGGCCGGCCTCGCGAAGCCCGGCCGCGACCTGATGATTGATGTAGTCGTGATGCGTCGTCTGGCCTTGAATAACGGCTCCCAGGCAGATGACCGCGTCGAATTTTCCGGACCGCGCCAGCCGGTCGGCAGCCAGTGGAATCTCAAACGAGCCCGGCACGTGGACGACGGTGATGTTCTCTTCCGAGCCGCCGTGCCGCACGACCGTGTTCCAGGCTCCGTCGAGCAGTCGCCTAGTGATGAGGTCATTAAACCGGGAGACGACGATCGCAATCGACTCGCTGCCTTCCAGAATCAGGTTGCCTTCAATTTCTGTTGCCATCTTTGTCAGTGCCGTCCACTATCCCAAGTTCATCGTCATCAGGAATTCTTCGTTCGTCTTCGTCTTCCGCATTCGATTCGTCAGTAGTTCCATCGCTTCGACAGGGTTCATATCGTTCAGAACTCGTCGGAGGACCCAGACCCGTTCCAGCTCGTTCGCGGAGATGAGCAGTTCCTCGCGTCGCGTGCTGGACCGGTTAACGTCGATTGCTGGCCAGATGCGCCTCTCTACGAGTTTCCGATCGAGGGTCAGTTCGGTATTTCCGGTCCCTTTGAATTCCTCAAAGATGACCTCGTCCATCTTGCTTCCGGTGTCGACCAGAGCCGTCGCGACGATCGTCAGGCTGCCGCCATCCTCGATGTTTCGAGCGGCTCCGAAGAACCGTTTCGGATGTTGCAGTGCGTGTGCGTCGACGCCGCCGCTGAGGATCTTGCCGGAGTTTGGGACTTCCGTGTTCCACGCGCGGGCCAGGCGAGTGATCGAATCGAGGAAGATAATCACGTCATGACCGTACTCGACCATCCGCTTGGCCTTCTCAATCACCATCTCCGAAACCTGAATGTGTCGGCTCGGTGGTTCATCGAACGTGCTGCTGACAACTTCGCAGTTGGGAGCGCGGACTTCGCGTTCCATGTCGGTGACCTCTTCCGGTCGTTCGTCGATCAGTAATACGATCACATACGCATTCGGGTGATTTGTGATCGCAGCTTTGGCCAGCTGCTTGAGCAGGATCGTCTTACCGGCTTTCGGCGGCGAGACAATGAGACCTCGCTGACCCATGCCGATTGGCGCGAGCATGTCAACGATCCGCGTACTGAGGTCGGCGGGTCCTGTGGACAGAGTCAACCGCTTCTCGGGATGCAGCGGTGTCAGATCGTCGAACGAAACGACGGCTCCCACTTGGTTGGGGTCTTTTCCGTTAATTGCCTCGACCCGAAGCAGAGCGAAATAGCGTTCGTTTTCCTTTGGCGGCCGAATTTGTCCGGCCACAGTCGCTCCCGTCTTCAGGCCGAAGCGACGAATCTGGCTCGGCGAGACGTAGATGTCATCGGGGCACGGCAGGTAGTGGTAATCCGGGCTGCGCAGGAAGCCGAAGCCGTCGGGGAGAATTTCCAGAGTTCCTTCCCCAAACATCAGGCCGTTCAGTCGAGTTCGCTCTTTGAGGATCCGGAAAATGAGGTCCTGCTTTTTCAGGCCGGAGTAGTCTGAGACTTTTTCGGATTTGGCCAGGTCCAGCAGCTCTTTCATCGTCATCCGCTGAAGCTGAGCGATGTGGACATCGCCCTTCTTGATCTCCTCATACCTTTCGTCGGCGGGGAATACGATATCGGGATCGGGAGCAGCAGTTGATTCGGGAGCAGCAGTTGATTCGGCAGCAGCAGTTGATTCGGCAGCAGCAGCCGAGTCGGTCTCGGTCCAGTCGGTCGACATGGCGAATACCACGAAAGAGATGGGATAGCAGACGAGGCGGATGCTTCGTCGGAAGGAATGCCTGGAAAGGACTGGCAGCAGGAATACAGAGATATCTCAAAGAAAAGCGATGTCTCGAAAAAAGCTGCCGAATAAAAATAAAGAAGGGATGTTTGGGGTTGGTGAATTAAGACTGCGTCAAGGTAAGAACAATCTGCCGTAGCTGGGTGACACTGTCGTTGAGGTTTCGGGAGTTGTCCACGACGAATTTCGAGGCCTGTTTTTTCTTTTCAAGTGGCAGTTGACTGGCCTCGCGCCGGCGAAGTTCCGCCTCGTCCCAACCGCGGTTTTCCACGACTCGTACCAGACGGGTTTCGAACGGCACATCGACAAAGACCAGTTCATCACACAGATCGTCCCAGCTGGCTTCCAGCATCACGGCCGCATCGACAAGAACGACATCGTGTTCGGCCTGAGCCTGACTGATTTGAAACTGCATCTGCCGACGAATCTCGGGGTGAACAATGGCCTCCAGTTTTTTGAGAGATTCTTTGTGGTGGGGCTCGGTTCCGAAAACTCGTCTGGCGAGTTCGTGGCGGTCGATTTCGCCGCCTGAATCGCGATCAACGAAGACATTCGGGCCGAATGTGTGAGAGATTTGAGTTTTGATTTCCGGAAGGGTCAGAACTTCATGCCCGATCCGATCGGCGTCGATGACTCCTGCCCGCAGAAATTCTGCCAGGCCACAAGCCACTGCGCTTTTTCCGGACCCGATTCCGCCAACAATGCCGAAAACGGGAGTGCTGCTGGAGAACGAAGCTTCAGAAGACACAGGAGGAGATCGGATGAGGGCTCTGGCAGTCCGTTGCGAGAGGAATTGATTGAAGGTGCGACCGCACCAAGATGTTGAGATTGGTTGGCGTGGGGAGTGCAATCATCGTGCCCTATGGTCTGGGAACTGTCAACTGTCCAACCCCGAGGGAGCCCGCCGGGAAACGTATGGCAGTCCGGGAAAGCGTTCGCTACTGTTTGCCGCGAGCCAGGCGAACGCATTTTTGAGAATTTCCTTTCGGTCGGCATTTCCCTCCTCTGCTTGGTGAAGTGCACTCGCCAATTCACGGAACTGAATATGCCCCAGGCCACGCCCGATATCCCACGGGACGACTCCCAGGAAGTCACGGTTGCTGCCGATCTGTTGCAGCAGGTCGTGAAAGCTGTCCTGATTCGGAAGGGGATGTTTGAGATCGAGGCGGAAATTGCCACGGACCGCATGGTTGAGGCCGACCTGCGAGGCATTTTCTCTCACGGTAGTCGATGTCTGCCGAAGTACTGCTCCGCGATGGACGACGGAGACATCGATCCGCGTGCCCTCGAACTTCCGCCGAACTGCGACACGCCGGCAATCGCCGTGCTTGAGGGTTCCAGAGGTCTGGGCCACGTCGCGGCCACTCGCGGCATGGAGCTGGCAATTGAGAAAGCTGGCGAGGTCGGAACCGGCACGGTCTCCATAAAAAACGGGCAACACTTTGGAGCCGCCGCCGTCTACGTTCAGCTGGCCATCGATGCCGGTATGATCGGCTTCTGTACGACGAGCACCGGCACGGCCACCGTGGCTGCGTTCGGCAGTCGAGAACCAGGCACAGCTAACAATGCCCTGGCTTGGGGATTCCCGACCAGTTCCGGAGCTCCCTTTATCCTCGACATGGCCGTTGCCGAAGCATCCTGGGGTAAGATCGAAACGCGAGGGATGTACGGGCTGCCGATTCCCGAAGGCTGGGCGCTGGACGAAAACGGAGACGAAACAACCGACGCCTCTGCTGCGAAGACTTTGTTGCCTGCCTCCGGCGCGAGAGGTTTTGGTCTGGCGTTTGTCTGCTCGGGTCTGGCCAGTTCGCTCATCGGACGTTGCTCGCCGATCCGCAAAGTGGCCAACCCATTCGGTCCGGGCTCAGACCATTTTTTCTACGCGATCGACCCGAAACACTTCGGTGACCCGGACGGCTTCCTCGCCGACATGGATGCGACCGCCGAGCAGATCCACTCGCTGTCACCAGCTGACGGTTTCGACAAAGTGCGCCTCTGTGGAGAGCTGGAGTGGGAACGCGCCCAGGCGTGGAGCCAGGAAGGCATCCCGATGCACCGTGACTCGGTTGTGAAGCTCGCCGAGTTTTCCAGGTCGCTCGGTTGCGAACTTCCCGAAGGCTGGCCGGAATAGCGAAAGCCGATGTTGGGCGGCTTTCCGAGTCGTCCAACGATTTCGGTCGGGCTGACTACTCGGGTGCTTTGAACTCAAACCGCTCGCACTGGCTGAAGAACTCGAGCGGGTTCTCGTAAACGATCTTGCTGATCTTTTTCTCCGAATGACCGCGGCGGCGCATTTCCTGGACGAAGTCCGGCACCGCGAGCGGTTCGGACGGACCCCAGTCGCCGGCGGAGTTCACCATGATGCGGTCGTCGCCGTACATCTCGATGATGTCTGCTGCCCGCGATGGCGTGCACTTGGTGATTGGGTAAAGCGTCATGGCACACCAGAAGCCGTGCTCTTTCGCCAGCTTGACCGTGTGCTCCTCGACATGGTCGATCAGCGTTCGTTCCGGCTTGATCCGCGGATCGTCGAGCAGCATGTCGACGATCATCCGCGTGCCTTTGTACTTGTCCTGAAGGTGAGGCGTGTGGATGAGGATCAGCTCGTTCGTCTTCAGGGCCAGTTCCATGTGCTCCCAGAAAATCTGGGCTTCGTTCTTCGTGTTCCTGTTGAGGCCGATTTCCCCGATGCCCAGAACATTGGGGCGATCGAGGAACTCGGGGATCATCGCGATCACTTCGCGGCTGAGTTCGACGTTTTCTGCTTCCTTCGCGTTAATGCACAGCCACGTGAAATGCTGAATGCCGACAGCCGCCGCACGTTTCGGTTCGACCTCAGTTAACTGCCGAAAGTAATCGCGAAATCCGTCGACGCTGCCGCGGTCAAAGCCAGCCCAGAACGCCGGCTCGCTCATCGCAACGCAGCCCATTCGAGCCATGCGTTCGTAGTCGTCGGTCACTCGCGAGACCATGTGGATATGGGGGTCGATGTAGTACATGAGGCTTGGATTCTTCTGACACAGGGGCTTGAGAGCCGATTCTCGTCGGTTGGCGATTAGGTTCGCAGACCGGGGCGTTTCCAGCCTTCTTCGTATTCGTCACTGAAGATGATCTGCAGTTGCTCAGCCCGGTTGCTGGACTCATTCTGAATGACGTCGATGCTGTTTCGGATCTGCTCCATTCGGAAATCACTGGCGACAGTGTCCGTTCCCGTCGCCCGGTCGAGCCGGTCAAGTGTCGCGGCAACTTCCAGAAGCTTCGCGCGGGTTTCGAGAAACACGCGGTCGAAGATTTTGGACGCGGTGAGTGGTTCGCTCATCAGTCCTCCTCATCAGTTTACCATTAGCGCGGAATTGTCATCGGTGGTGCCGAATCAGTTCAGCGGGTTCCTCATACTACCAAAGATGCATTCTGCATCCCACGAAACGCCGCAGGCGTTGTTGTTGGCCAGAGTCAGTCCACCGAATCCCAGCTCGCCCGCAGTCAACAGAGTTCGGCAGGGAATCGGATCGGCACGACCGAAGATCGAAAACACGGCGGGAGCCTTAAGAAAAGAGATGAGGTATTCTCCAGCCGATCGGTCACCAGTGGCAAGTTACACTACCCTGTTTGGCATGCTTCTTGTTTGCCACGGCATGCGATTTCCGGCCGACAGTTCTTTACTTTTCATTCCAACGTCACCTTCGATTGGATGCTGCCCGAATCGTCTCGAGTTGAGAACTTCGAGAAAGTCTTCAATGGGGATCTAGGCTGGTTTTTCCGGTTTCGGAACTCTTTCGCCGCGGCCTCGTTTGCTTCGGCGGTTTTTCTTTTTCTGGGCGGAAGACGGGGCGGAGCCTGCCACCGAGACTTCTTGGCCGAGGTTTGGCTTGAGGTGGACGATGCGGTCTCTGAGTTGCGCCGCCCGTTCGAATTCCAGGTTTTCGGCGGCTGTCATCATTTCCTGTTCCAGCTCGTTCAGGAATTCCTGTGTGATGTATTGCGTCTCGTCCTGGCCAGCGGTTTCCTGAACGATGTTCCGTGCTGCGATTTCTTCTTCGATGCCCCGCTTGATCGCTTTGCGGATTGTTTCCGGTGTGATGCCGTTTTCTTTGTTGTAGGCAAGCTGAAGTTCCCGGCGGCGATTCGTTTCCTCGATGGCTCCCTGCATGGAGTCCGTGATCTTGTCGGCGTAGAGGATGACCTTCGCGTTCACGTTACGGGCGGATCGGCCAATCGTCTGGATGAGACTCGATTCGCTGCGCAGAAATCCTTCTTTGTCGGCGTCGAGGATTGCGACCATCGAGACTTCGGGCAGGTCCAGTCCCTCGCGGAGCAGATTCACTCCGACACACGCATCGAACTTGCCCTCGCGCAGTTCTCGCAGAATCTCAACCCGCTCGATCGCGTCGAGTTCCGAGTGCAGCCACTTGCAGCGGATACCTTCTTCCAGCATGTACGTTGAGAGATCCTCGGCAAGCCGCTTGGTGAGCGTTGTGACCAAAACGCGTTCTCCGATCGAGGCTCGATTTTCGATTTCCTCGATAAGGTGAGGCACTTGACCTCGCGCGGGGACGATGTGGATTTCCGGGTCGACCAGACCGGTTGGCCGAATGACCTGTTCGACGATCTCACCCTTCGTCTGTTCCAGCTCCCAGTCCGCCGGGGTTGCTGTGACAAAAACAGTCTGACCGCGTCGCTTGTCCCATTCTTCAAATTTGAGCGGCCGATTATCAAGCGCCATCGGCAAGCGAAAGCCGTGTTCAACGAGAGTGGTTTTTCGTGAGTGGTCGCCGGCAAACATCGCCCGAACTTGCGGGACGGTGACGTGTGATTCGTCGACCATGATGAGAGCGTCGTCCGGAAAGAAGTCGAACAGCGTGAACGGTGGCTCGCCTGGTTTTCGGCCGGCCAGAACGCGCGAGTAATTCTCGATGCCTGGGCAGAAACCAGCTTCGCGCAGCAGTTCCATGTCGTACCGCGTCCGGGCTGCCAGCCGCTGAGCTTCCAGCAGTTTGCCTTCCTTTTTGAACTTATTGAGCTGCTCATGCAGTTCGGCTTCGATTTCCAGAATGGCTCCTTCAATCCGCTCGGCTGGCAGAACGAAGTGCTTGGCCGGATAAACGTAGGCGCTGTCGAGTGTTTTCGCTGTTTCGCCTGTAAGAGGGTTGATGATGGCGAGGCTTTCGATTTCGTCGCCCCAGAACTCGATGCGAAACGCGAATTCCTCATATGCCGGCCAGACCTCGACGACGTCGCCGCGTGCTCGGAAGTTGCCTCGCCCGAGTTCGATGTCGTTGCGGCTGTAGTGGATGTCGATCAGCTTAAAGAGCAGTTTGTCGCGGTCAATTTCCTCGCCAACAAACAGTGGGACCATCATGTCGAGATAGTCCTTTGGTGACCCTAAGCCGTAAATGCAGCTGACGCTGGCCACGACGACGACGTCCCGTCGACTGACTAGAGCACTCGTTGCGAGCAGGCGAAGTCGATCGATCTCCTCGTTGATCGAGGAGTCTTTTTCGATGTAGATGTCCCGGGCGGGAATGTACGCCTCGGGCTGGTAGTAGTCGTAGTAGCTGACGAAGTAGGCGACCGCGTTGTTGGGGAAGAACTCGCGAAACTCACCATACAGCTGAGCCGCCAGTGTCTTGTTATGAGACAGCACGAGCGTCGGACGATTCATCTGAGCAATGACGTTGGCCATCGTAAACGTCTTGCCGGACCCCGTGACTCCCAGAAGTACCTGGTCCTTCTTGTCTTCTTTGAGCCCTCGAACAAGAGACTCAATCGCCTTCGGCTGATCCCCGGCCGGAGCATATTCACTGATGAGTTCAAAGTCGGGCATCGGGACGGCGAACGGCAAGGGTGAAGGGCAACGGACAACGAAGATTAATGGTGCCCAATCGGACGCACCATGCTCGCTCGGTTTCTATGGTCTGAGTTTCTGCGGTACATGACATAGCGATGGCTGGTGTCGCAGAGTGATCGTCAGTCAGATTCCGATTCTGTAACGAGGAGATGCCTGAGGAGGCCAGTGGACATGAACATCGACAGCTGCGGCACTAAGGAAATGGAACCCATCAGATTTCCGGATTGAGAATCTTCCTTGCCCACAGAAACGCCGACACGTTCAGGATGACTGCGAAGCACAGCATGACCTGGCCGGCGAAAGTGGTGAAAAGTCGCTCGGTGTTGACTGGGTCCAGGAAGAAGTAATACAGCGCGAGGACGAAGCCCGGGGCGAGAGCCATGTAGATCGCCGACGTTCTTGCCTGGGCGGTCTCTGACATGATTTTCCGTTCGAGCCGCTGCAGTTCGCGGACGGAGTGGGCGATTCTCTCGACGGTTTCGTTGAGCCGACCGCCGCTTTCCCGGCTGGCCTCCATTGCGGCGGCAAACAGCGCGAAGTTCTCACTGCGAAGCCGCTCCTTCGCCTCACGCAAACATCGCTCGAGCGGTTTGCCGAGCTGGTACTCCCCAATGATCTGCTGGAATTCCTGGCAGATCGGGCGAGGTGTCTGCTGGGCGAGGATGTCCAGAGCCTGGGCGAGCGACAGGCCGGCTTTAATGGCACTCGACAGAGAGACCATCGCGTCGGCCAGCTGATCTTCGATCATCTGCCGTCGCTTATCGGCCATCACTTTCAGGATGTGCCACGGCAGAGCACCGATCAGAGCCGCCGTGACCACGCCGATCGGCAGTGAGGCGAACAACACGGTGAGTGTCAGAAACGAAAGCAGAATCAGCAGCGACCAGGCGACCAGCCATCGCTTCAGGTTTTTTGGCGAGACGCGCAGGGCTCGCAGCTTGTCGGCAATGTCCTTTTCCAGGCGGCTCAGCGCGGACCAGTAGTGACCCTCAGCCGCGTAGGGAAGGAGCCCGAACGCCACAGCGACCAGCGAGCTGCCGATGACCGCCTCGATCATTTCAGTTCCTTCGTATCCGAATCTGCGGCAGGTTTCCTGCTGCCCACGCCTTCGCCTCGGCACTGTCCGCCGGCACTGACCGCACCAGCAGTCGGAACGACCGACCCGGCCCACCGGCGGATCTCTGTAAACGTCGAGTTGCCTGCGGTTTCAACGGAATCGCCTTCGTTCCGATTCGAACGTTGTGCAGATGCCAGTCGGCGAACGTGCCGGTGTCGGTCACAACAGTCACGTAATATGACATGTTGCGGATGGGTGAAATGTTTTTGAGTTCACCTTGCACCTGCATCTGTCGCCCGTTGACTTCGGCGTACATTGCAATGGCCGCCAGGTTGGTTTCCTTCCGAACGAGCCCCGGGACCGGATCCGGTTGAGGTGGGAGCTTCTGCCTTTTGAGCGTCGCGGCGAAGGCTTCGGGAAACTCCTGCTGAAACTCACCAGGGCTCTTTTTGAAACACTGCAGAAACTTCGCCTGGCGGTCGCGGTCGGAGACCTCGTCCAGCGGCTGCAGAGACTGCACGTATTGCAGGAACGGTGCGTACTCTCTCTGATAGTTGCTGACCAGAAACCAGTGCATGCTCCAGCCGTGAACGTACGCCGGGCCGGCGAAAATGTCGCCACGGTAAATGTCATCGCTTTGCGAAAGTACGTCCCAGGTCAGACCGCGAGTTTTCGGCAGGTCGCCGTCAACCAGGATGCGGGCGTACTCGAAGTTTAATTTGCGGGGGCTGCTGCGAATGCGGTCGCCGCTTCCCTCGAACCCCGACGCCATGCCCTCGGCAAACCAGACGGGGATTGGGGCGAGTCGCTGGAACGTTTTCGTATTAAAGCACTGCTGATGAATGGCCTCGTGCAGAGGCGTACCGAACTTGTAGCACTCACTCATCCGCACATAGAGGAAGTTTGTCAGGTGTGAGTAAAACCCGGCGATGTTTCCTTCCGAGAGGCCGCGGCTGCCGGTTGTCTTTCGCGTGTAATCTTCAAAGTCGTCATCCGTTTCGAAGATCAGCACGACCATCGGATATTTCGGTTTGTCCGGTTCAATGCCCATCGATTTGACGAACAGCTGAAACATCTTTTCGATGCTCTGCATGTAGCGGGCCGAGCGGCGAAGGGATGTCCCGACACGTCGTTCGCTGGTCTTCGGCAGTGGTGTCTGCAGCACGACTCCGATGACGTACTGCCCGGAAACAACGCCACGGAAATGATCCTCGCCAAACTCATCCCGCAACCGGTCGAGCATCTGCTGAGGAGTGATCGGATTCGGAGCCGGACCAGCCGTTCGTTTTCGCAGGAAGTCTTCCGGGACCAGGCGAAGCGATCCGTCGGCGAGTTCGATGGCGATGATTCCCTGCCCGGAGGCGTACAGAATGCCTTCGACCGTCTGTTGTTTTCCCTCTTCGTCGAGGTAGACAAATTCGTCGGCGCGAGTCGTGGCAGAGAGAGCCAGCACAGAGAGAAGCGTCAGCGATGCGAATCGTAGTCGGTTCGACATGGACAGTTTCTCTGAGCGGGCGACAAATCGTGAGCACTCATGCTACCACCGATGCCGGGGAATCTCATCCGCGCACACCGGTTCCCTCTTGGAACGCTCGCCGTCACGCTATTTCGAAAGTGGCCGATAACGAATCTGTGTTGGCTTGTCCGCGTCGTCGCCAAGCCGCTCCTTCCGGCTCGCTTCGTACATTTTGTAGTTGCCTTCAAACCAGTAAACCTGGCTGTCGCCTTCGAAGGCCAGCATGTGAGTCGCGATGCGATCCAGGAACCAGCGGTCGTGGCTGACGACCACGGCACAGCCACCGAACGTGGAGAGTCCTTCCTCAAGAGCCCGCAGCGTGTCGACGTCCAGGTCATTCGTCGGTTCGTCAAGCAGCAGAACATTGCCGCCGGACCGCAGCAGCTTGGCGAGGTGCACGCGATTCCGTTCTCCGCCGGACAGGTCACAGACAAACTTCTGCTGCTCGGAGCCCTTAAAGTTGAACCGGCCACAGTAAGCTCGCGCGTGGATTTCCGAGGTGCCGACTTTGAGCAGATCGACTCCGCCGGAGATCTCCTCGTAAACCGTTTTCTTCGGATCGAGTGCGTCGCGTGACTGATCGACGTAAGACAGCTCGACCTTTTCTCCGATCCGCATTGAACCCGATGTTGGCTCTTCGAGGCCCATGATCATTTTGAAGAGAGTCGTTTTGCCGGCACCGTTCGGACCGATGACGCCGACGATGCCACCCTTCGGCAGATCGAACTCGACGTTTTCAAACAGCAGCTTTTCGTCAAACGCTTTCGTCAGCCCCTCGGCCCGGATGACCAGGTCGCCCAGCGACTGGCTGGTCGGGATCTGAATCTGAGCCGCTCCTTCCTGAGCGTCGTATTCCTGCGCCTGAAGTTCCGCGTAGCGATCCAGTCGGGCTTTATTTTTCGTCGAGCGGGCTTTGGGGCTCATCCGGACCCACTCAAGTTCCCGGGCCAGTTCCTTCTGCCGCCTCGTCTCGCGTTGCTCTTCGACAGCCAGTCGTGCCTGTTTCTGCTCGAGCCACGACGAATAGTTGCCTTCGTACGGGATGCCGCGCCCGCGGTCGAGCTCGAGGATCCAGCCAGCGACATTGTCAAGGAAGTAGCGGTCGTGAGTGATCGCGACGACCGTCCCGGGAAACTCGCCGAGGAACCGTTCGAGCCAGGCGACCGACTCGGCATCGAGGTGGTTCGTTGGTTCGTCGAGCAGCAGGATGTCCGGATTCTGCAGTAGCAGCTGGCACAGCGCGACGCGCCGCTTTTCGCCGCCGGACAAGTGCTCGACTTTCGCGTCACCGGGTGGCAGTCGCATCGCGCTGCAGGCAATTTCGAGCGTTCGGTCCAGCTCCCACAGATTCAGGACATCGATCTTGTCCTGGACCGCCGCCTGCTCTTCGAGGAGCTTCTCCATCTCCTCGGGTGTCATGTCCTCGCACAGTTTCATGTTGATGTCGTTGTAGTGGTCTAGGACAGCTCGCGATTCGGCGACACCTTCCTCAACGCATTCGGCCACCGTCTTCGAATCGTCGAGGCGCGGTTCCTGCGGGAAGTAACCGACCTTGATGCCCTTCGCCGGCCGGACCTCGCCCATGAAGTCCTTATCCTCGCCCGCCATGATGCGAAGCAGAGTACTCTTCCCGGCTCCGTTGTTGCCCAAGACGCCGATCTTCGCGCCGGGGTAGAACGCCAGCCAGATGTTGCTGAGGACTTCGGTCTCGTCGTAGATCCGAGTCAGCGACTCGATCGTCATGATGTATTTTTCGGACATCGGTTTTCCCGTGGCGAGTCCCGGACCGGGAGCCGCTTACTTTTTTAAATGCTCAAGCAGTCCGCTGAGCCACTCGCGCGTCTGCTCACAGATTCCCGGCTGCTGACTTTCCCTGGGGCCGGCGATATTGAGGACTTGGATTCTATTGTCGAGCAGCCATTGCTCAACCACCGCGAAGCTCAGTTTCTGGCGAAGATCGACAACGTGAACCGGCGAACCCTCACACTTGGCCAGTTTGCGGGTGAGAGCCGTGCCACCCGTCAGCTCGCCGCCACTGAGGATCAGCGTTCCGTCCGAGTCCTCGACGTTGCGGCGGGTCCGCATGGAGTAGTCGCGTTCGTCGGTTTCCTGGAGATCGTAAACATCTGGGATGCGGCGATCTTCAGCTCGCCGCCCGCGCGGGCACCAGCCGCCATGCGAAATCCCTAGAGCGATCGCCACATCGAGCGCGGCCCGGTCGACGCCGGTCTGCCCGCCGGAAACGATCTTCGTAATCACGGTCGTCTCTCGTTGGACTCAAGCGCCCACTTCAACTCACAAATACGGGTTGGCCCCGCTTGTGTGGTCGGTCGTGTCGACGATCTCACCAACTTCGGGCACAGCACGGCGGATCGCCGCCTCGACGCCGAACTTCAGCGTTGCGGTTGCGGATGAGCATCCCTGGCAGCCACCACCCAGCTGGAGCAGGACAATGTTGTCTTTGACATCGACCACGTTGACAGAGCCGCCGTGTTGAGCGACGGACGGCTGGATTTCATCGCGAATGACTTTTTCCACACGCTCGCGAATTTCTTCGGTCGGCGGAATTCTTTCGATGAGAGACGGATCGACGGCAGGATCGCCTGAGCCAACGTGAGCTCGAATCGCCTGCCCGACAGCTGAGCCGACGATGTTCCACGGATCCGGAACGGCCTTCGTCAGAGTGATCGCGGTGTGAGAAATCAGGACGGTGGCGATACCGGGAATCGCGAAAAGTCGCGTTGCCAGCGGAGACAGTTCGGCAGCTTCCTTGTTACCGAACCAGTACGACCGGTTTTCGTAAACCGGCCGGTCGACCGTGAACCGGCAAATCGAAGGAACGGCGAGAGGCTCAGCCTGGATACGGATTTCGTCACTCATGTTTCTGCCTGGATGGAGTTTCTACGAGGCGGATGGGGTTGTGGGCGTAAAGCAGATTCTCGCGAGGTCACTTGCGCCTGGCAAGGGTCGTGAGATGATCGGAATACGATATGGAACACAGAGGCCCAGAGAAGCACGGAGCTGGATTAATGGGATCTCTGTTTCCTCTGTGTTTTCAATTCGCGTCTGAAGCAATCTGAATCTGAAATAAATAGAGAGGGCCTACGATCGGAGTCGTGTGCCTTGAAGTAAAGCCTCAGTCCCATTTGAGGTAGAGCCTCAATTATTTGCAGCACGGTTTGCAGCAGGCCTGACAGACGGGGACTTTTTTCTTGACGGTCTTTTCGACCATGTGGCAGACCTGAACTTCGATTTAGGCCGCCTCGCACCAAATGATAAGACGGCGACCGATTTCGCCACAACTTATTGATATTGCGATGCTTACGTTTCCCCACTGAGATTGACTGTCGGGGCGGTTGCCGAACTCGCCCACGATCCCGCACAATTCCGGCCTCGCACAGACCTCACCTTATATGGACGCTGCCAATGAAGCTTGCGACCTGGTTGATACTGCTCGGGCTGATTGTGCTGCATCACGATTTCTGGTTCTGGTCTGACAGTACTCTGATCGGTGGCTGGCTGCCGATCGGGCTCGCGTACCACATCGGCCTGACGCTGGTTGTGGTCGCGTTCTGGTGCTTTGTGGTGAAGACGGCCTGGCCAGCGAATCAGCCCGGGGCCAGCTCGAGCGAAGGGAGTTCGTCATGACTCCCACGATCATCATTGGATGCTACCTGGCGATCCTGCTGCTACTCGGTGTGAGCTCCAATCGCCTCTTCAAAGGCACAAGCCTCGACTACCTGCTGGCGAGCCACTCGATCGGCCCGTTTCTGCTGCTGATGTCGCTCTTCGGAACGACGATGACGGCGTTTTCTCTGGTTGGCTCGACGAGCTATGCCTTCCAAAATGGAATCGGTGTTTACGGCCTGATGGGAACTGCGGCTGCCATCCTGCACCCGCTTTGCTTTTATCTGATCGGTCTGAAGGTCTGGTCGCTGGGAAGCCGTTACGGATACACGACACAGATCGAATTCTTTGCCGACCGCCTGGAAAGCCGCCGAATTGGTTGGCTGCTGTTTCCGGTTGCCGTGGGGCTGATCGTGCCTTACGTCCTGATCGGAATCAAAGGTGGCGGCGGAACCATTGAGGCCGTGACGGATATCCCTGCGAAATATGGATCGCTGATCATCTGCGGAGTCGTGCTGGCTTACGTGTTTTTCGGCGGGATGCGGGGGACGGCCTGGGCCAACGCTTTTCAGACGTGTGTCTTCATGGTTCTGGGAGTTGTCACGTTTGTAGTCCTCGTCAAAGGCATTGGAGGTGAAGACACCTTCCTGGCCAGCCTGAAGTCGGCCACTGCCAGTGTGAAAGAATCAAAACTCTCCCGAGTCGACATGCCTGTCAGCAAGTACTTTGCGTACCTGTTTATCCCACTTTCGATCGGCATGTTTCCTCACATTTTTCAGCACTGGCTCACGGCGAGGGACGCAGACGCTTTCAAGCTGCCCGTCATCTTTCATCCGCTGTTCGTGCTGATCGTGTGGGCTCCCTGCGTTCTCATCGGGACCTGGGCATCGGGCGACCCTGAGATCGTGGCTCAGGTGGCCAGCAAAGACCTGAAGCCAGGCGATATCCTCGGTGAGCTGGTCAACAAGCACTCGGACGAGGTCCTGGCCGGACTGCTGACTGCCGGAGTTCTGGCGGCGATCATGTCGTCTCTCGACAGTCAGTTCCTCTGCATCGGCACGATGTTCACGCGAGACATCCTCGGCCATCGCCCTTCGGAAGAAGGAGACGATAAGAAAACTGTTGTCGCCGCCCGCTGTTTCGTGGTGGGAGTCGTTGCTGTCTCGTACGGATTGAGCCTCGTCGCACCCGCCGGAGTTTTTTCGCTCGGTATCTGGTGTTTCAGCGGATTCACCGCCCTCTTTCCGTTGATCGTGGCGGCGCTTTACTGGCGAGGCCTCACAAAAATCGGAGCGTGCTCGGCAATTGTCGTGATGGCCGCGCTGTGGGGTTACCTGTTTTACGATTCCGGTTACGGAGCCAATCCGAAATACAGCTTCCTCGGAATGCACCAGATCCTTGTGCTCACCGGAGCGACGACTCTGGTCATGATCGGCGTCTCACTGGTCACACCGAAGCCGTCGGAAGAAACTCTCAGCCGCTTCTTCAGCGAAACTCCAACGAACTAATCCCTGTTTCAGGAATCAAGCCATGAGGCGTACTCGACAGATCGTTTTCCTGGCTGCCCTCGCCGCCATCGCGTCGCTGGCCGGCCAGAACCTGGCCAATGCTCAGGGCTGGAAGAAGCACGTCATTCATGAGGGGGAGCACTGCAACACGGCCGTGGCTGGCGACTTCACGGGAGACGGCAGGCCGGACGTGATCTCGACCAGTGGCGGTAAATCGCGGCTGTTCATCGCACCCGACTGGAAGGTCGTCGTGATCGACGACAACAAGGAAAACAGCTTCATCCACAGCGAAGTCTTCGACGTCGACCGCGACGGAGACCTCGACTACATCGGAGCCCGCTATCGACCTGGCCTGGTCGCGTGGTTTGAGAATCCGAAAGACTCGACCAAAGGCCCGTGGAAGTTTCGCGTCGCCGACCAGGAGATCAACGGGATTCACGGTCTCCTGAAGGGAGACGTGGATGGCGACGGCCAGGTCGACCTGCTGGCCAACAGTGCTCAGCCGGTTGGTGCGTTTCCGAACTCCGGAGCCTGGCTGAAGGTTCCGAAGAATCCTCGCAAAGCGAAAAGCTGGCAGCGAAACATCTTCGCCCGCAACGACGCTCCCGGCCTCAGCCATTACCTGGGCATCGGCGACGTGAACGGCGACGGCCGAGCTGATATCGCGATGGGGGCCAAAGGCGGACCGCAGGACAAATCTGGGATGGGCGAGTGGTTCTACTGGTGGGAGGCCCCGAAGAATCCCACAAAGCCGTTCACTCGGCACGAGCTTCCCGGCAAACATCCCGGTGCCACCAACATTCAGCAGGCCGACGTGAATGGAGACGGCAAGGTCGACTTCATCGCCTCGCGAGGTCACGGCCTGGGACTCATCTGGTTCGAGAATCCGTCCTGGAAGGTCCACGACATCAACACCGAGCTGGAATTCCCGCACTGTCTGCAGGTGGTCGACATGGACGATGATGGCGACATCGACGCGGCGACGTGTGCCTACGGCAGTGAAATTGCCGCATGGTTCGAAAACGACGGCAAAGGCAAATTCAAAACTCACATCGTCGCGATCGGCCAGCAAGCCTACGACATCCGCGCGTTCGACATGGATCTGGACAAGGATCTGGATTTGCTGATTGCCGGCCGGGGCAGCAAAAACGTCGTGTGGTATGAGAACCCCCGCAAGTAGACTCCAAGCTCCTTCCACCGCCATTTCCGTGTATGGCCGGCGGAGCGTTCGGACTCGGAACGAAAGGAGCGGATCATGCGGTTTCTCAGCGCGTCGTGGCTGGCTTCTGTGTTCCTGGCTTTGTCCCTTCCTCTTCATGCGCAGGACGAAGAGCTCAGCGTCAATCTTTCGGCCGAGCCGACGGAGTCAGGTGGCGTGCTGATAAAGGGCAAGCTTTCCGGCCGTGTTCCTATGCCGGGAATCAATGACTTTCGACTGGAGCGGCTGGGTGACGAGGAAGACACTCAGTTTGTGCCGCTGCTCTTTGGGAACGAGCGGAGCATGACCTAGCCGGAGTCTGCTCGATTTGACCAGCTCGAATTTCATCTCGATTCGATATGCACACGCAATCGCTTGCAGAAAGTGCAGCACGAAACAGGGAAGGCGATGGTCCGTCTTTATGCCGACGCACTTCTCCATCCGGACTTCGAATACCAGCTGACCTGGAAATGCCGGAGCGGGAATTCTGTTTCGCCCGCGTTCGTTCGGTTTCGCTTTCAGCCACCGCTCCAGCCGGGAACACCGGGAGTCGATTCTCGTCCGCCGGAATTGCGAACCGAATTGCCGAAGCAGTTTTATCTGTGTGAGATTCTGTTCCGCGATCAGAACGCACTGTTCCTGGGACAGACGATTCTGCCTCGACTCAATCCGTACGATTTCTCAATGGCCGCCGTCAGCTTTTCGACAGGCGGAGAATCCCTCGACCCGCCCGTGCCCGACTCAAGTCGCTCATGCAGGAACTGGTCCGATCTGATTCTTCCCATCCCGTTCCTAAGCCGCCTTTGGCCAACCGGACAAGCCACTATGGTGCGAATGCGAGTTCGCGGTGGGACATCCGCGTTTCCGACATGGGCACAGTGGCCGAGCTTCCCACGATGCCAGGGCAGGCGGTGTTCGAAATGTGGGCGGGCATGAATCCTCATTACCCGATCGAGGCGACGATCTTCCGCTGCGAGATGCTCACCGGAAATCAGCAGAAGCTTCGCCGGGATCCCGTCTATTGGAAAAAGCAGACGGAAGAAATCCGCGAAGAGCTCCTCGGCCGCGCAGCGTGGATCCACGAGATCCCTCGTCACCGATTTCCCATCGCGGCATACGTGCTTCGCGATGAGAAGATGCTCGCTGAGATCCGGTACGAGTTGTCTGCGTGGCTTCAGAATCCGGGGCAGAGCCTGGACGACCACACGACCGAGCCAACGGAGCATTGGCGGCTGATGCGATCGCACCTCAATGTGATCCTCTGCCTAGGAGACCCTGACGACCTGCCGCTGCTGGAACGCCTGGCCCGGAACGAATCGAGTGGCGGGTTTCTGATGTCCTATGCTGGGACAATTGCGAGGCGTTACGGATTCCTGGCGTCGGCCGACATCCTCGAACTGCTGCTGCAGCGAGGTGGTGCGGCGAGCGATCCGCGCGAACTGGCAGCACTCCGCAAGATCGAAACGGGCATTCCGACCCGACTGCGAACAGACGAGATGATCCTCACACTCTGCCGGCAAATAAAATTGCGGCCGTCAGAAATCGGCTACGTTCAGGCCGAGGAACGGTTGCTGAAACTCGAACCGAAAAGCCAGCTGACCGATCGGCAGAAGTCCCGATTTCCGACTGCCATCAAAAACGGGTCGGGCTGCTGGTACGCGCCGTCGCTTGAGGTGCGTCTCACTGCGATTGAGGAAATGTCGAAGCGACTCCGAATGCCGGTCGAAGAAATCGTCAACGACTGACGGGTAGCAGCGGCTACTTTTGCTGACCATGGTCCGAAG